>ENA-OROM01000071-OROM01000071.1-human-gut-metagenome-genome-assembly--contig:-NODE-71-length-120169-cov-9.858018_pt1 | contig 120169 bp, 127 predicted proteins | sample MGYA00242129_ERZ509050 | MGnify/ENA primary metagenome ERZ509050 (study PRJEB26280, sample SAMEA2338701) | human gut metagenome | biome: human gut; feature: human-associated habitat; material: faeces...
GACATGACCCGCGGAGTGCTCCAAACTTGGAAAGACACGGATCATCGAAGATGCAGACATTCGGCTGGTTAGAAATTCCATATTTTTTGAACCGAATTTCCATCTGCATTTCCATCTGAAATCCCACGGTGTGGTCTTCTTATAATATTACTTATCAAAGCAAACATGATATGCTTATTGGGGCAGTTCCATAAAAAAACAGGCCAAAGCACCACGGTGCTTTGCCTGTTTTTTAGCCACTTCTCTATTATACGTTGATCTCCGCCTTTACGCCGAGTTCGTCCTGATTCTTCTCCAATACCGGATTTACAACGTTTGCAAGGAATGCATCCACCTGTACCGGTGCGCGTCCGACATACTTGGACGGCTCCATGGTTGCCTGCAGCTGCTCTAACGTCAGATTGAACTCCGGATCTGCCGCAATCAGCTCCAGCAGATTGTTGTCCTTACCCTCTTCCTTGACATTCTTTCCTGCCTGCATGGACAGCTGGCGGATCTTCTCATGCAGCTCCTGACGGTTGCCACCGTTCTTTACCGCGTCCATCATAATATTTTCCGTTGCCATAAACGGCAGTTCCGCCATCATATGCTTCGTGATAACTTTGTCATAGACCACCAGTCCGTCGACAACATTTAAGCACAGATCCAGGATTCCGTCGATCGCCAGAAATCCCTCCGGAATAGAAAGACGCTTATTGGCAGAATCATCCAATGTGCGCTCAAACCACTGGGTTGCAGAGGTAATCGCCGGATTTAACGCATCGATCATCACATAGCGGGAAAGAGACGCGATACGCTCTGAACGCATCGGATTGCGCTTGTACGCCATCGCTGAGGAACCGATCTGGTTCTTCTCAAACGGCTCTTCCACTTCTTTTAAGTGCTGCAGCAGACGGATATCGTTGGACATCTTGTGTGCACTTGCTGCAATACCGGCAAGAATATTTGCCACTCTGGTATCCACTTTTCTGGAATATGTCTGTCCGGATACGGCATAGCACTCCTTGAATCCCATCTTCGCTGCGATCATCGGATCAATCTTATCGATGGTCTCCTGATCCCCGTCAAACAGCTCCAAAAAGCTTGCCTGCGTGCCGGTCGTTCCCTTGGATCCAAGCAGCTTTAAAGTGCTCATCACATATTCCAGATCCTCGAGATCCATCAAAAACTCCTGTGTCCAGAGTGTGGCGCGCTTGCCAACCGTTGTCGGCTGTGCCGGCTGGAAATGCGTAAATGCGAGCGTCGGCAGATTCTTGTAAGTATCTGCAAACTTTGCCAGTTCCGCAATGACATTGACCAGCTTCTTGTGCACCAGCTTTAACGCCTCGTTCATGATAATAATATCCGTATTGTCGCCCACGTAGCAGGAAGTCGCTCCCAGATGGATGATGCCTGCGGCCTTCGGGCACTGCTGTCCAAACGCGTATACATGGCTCATGACATCATGGCGCACCAGTTTTTCGCGCTCTTTTGCCACATCATAATTGATGTCGTACACATGCTCTTTCATCTCGTCAATCTGTTCCTGCGTGATGACCGGCTTTCCGTTCTCGGAAAGTCCCAGCTCCATCTCTGTCTCGGCAAGTGCAATCCACAGCTTTCTCCATGTGGAGAACTTCATATCCTGTGAAAAAATATACTGCATCTCTTTGCTTGCATACCGCTCTGAGAGCGGACTTGAATATCTGTCTGTACTCATTTTTTCTCCTTACCTTTATCCATAGGCTTGCTGCATTTTCTAAAATTCAAGATATCCTGCCACCTGCTGCATTTCCCTTTGCTCCCGGCGCCCCTGCCGCTTGCTGCATTTTCCTCGAATCTAAACTTTTCTGCTGCCTGCCACATTCTTCTATATTTTCAAGAAGCTTTTTACCTCTCGTAGTCTCCCCTGATATCTTCCTTCGGCGGCTCCATCGGGTAAATACCGTTAAAACATCCCTTGCAGATCGGCAGTCCGTCTGCCATCTCACTCAGACGGTCAATTCCGAGATAACCAAGCGAATCCGCTCCGATGATGTCCCGGATCTCCTCGATCGTGCGGTTGTACGCAATCAGCTGTTCCCGCTCCGGAATGTCCGTACCGAAATAGCACGGCCATAAAAACGGCGGTGAACTGATGCGGACATGCACCTCCGTCGCTCCGGCATCCCGCAGCATTTTTACAATGCGGTCGGATGTGGTTCCGCGCACAATCGAGTCATCGATCATGATAATGCGCTTGCCGTCCACCGCCTCTTTTAAGACGTTCAGCTTCACGCGGACGCTGGACTCACGGCTGCTCTGCTTCGGCTTGATAAACGTACGTCCCACATAGCCGTTTTTGACAAAAGCGGTTCCGTACGGGATGCCGGACTGCAGCGAATAACCGAGCGCAGCGGCATTGCCGGACTCCGGCACGCCCACCACAAGATCTGCATCCACCGGCGAATCCATCGCCAGGAACCGTCCTGCCTTGATGCGGGATGCATATACGCTCACGCCGTCGATATGACTGTCCGGTCTCGCAAAATATATGTACTCGAAAATGCATCTCGCTTCCTGCTCCTTGGGCAGTGCGCGGGACAGATCCGAGACAATTCCATTCTCCGGCGTGATCGTCACCGTCTCTCCCGGCAGCACGTCACGCACATACTCCGCGCCGATCGTATCGAGTGCGCAGGTCTCCGATGCAAGGATATAGGCATTGTCGCGCTTTCCGATGCAAAGCGGCTTAAAACCATAGGGATCCCTTGCTCCGACCAGCTTTCTCGGGCTCATGACCACAAGGGAATACGCTCCCTTGATCTTGCGACAGGCACGCCCCACCGCTTCCTCCACCGTGCTGGATTTCAGACGCTCCCTTGCAATATGGTAGGCAATGACCTCAGAGTCAATGGTCGTCTGGAAAATAGCTCCTGTATACTCCAGATCATGTCTGAGTTCCGCCGCATTGATCAGGTTACCGTTGTGCGCGAGAGCCAGGGTTCCCTTGACATAATTGAGCACCAACGGCTGTGCGTTTTCTCTGGTCGACGCACCGGCTGTCGAATAGCGCACATGCCCCACGCCGATATCCCCGTGCATGGGTTCTAAATTCTCCTCGGTGAAAACCTCATTGACCAGTCCCATTCCCTTGTAGGAGGTCACTTTCCCTTTCGGACCGTTCGTCTCGCTGACTGCAATACCGCAGCTCTCCTGTCCGCGGTGCTGCAATGCAAACAGTCCGTAATATATTGTGGATGCCACATCTCCGCCGTCAAAATCGTACATTCCGAAGACGCCGCACTCCTCATGCAGTTCATCCCCCACCGGCTGATTTTTATTGATTCTATTATCGCTCATTGATTTCCCCATCTACGAATCTGATATTCTGTCTTTTTATGCCTGAAACGGCTTTCCGGTAAGAAGCTCAAATGCCTCCTTGTACTTGGCCACGGTCTTCTCTACCACCTCATCCGGCAGAAGCAGATCGTTGTCCGGATTTGCCTTTAACCAGTCTCTGACAAACTGCTTGTCAAAGGAAGGCTGACCTTTTCCGGCTTCATATCCCTCTAACGGCCAGAATCTGGAGCTGTCCGGTGTCAGCATCTCGTCACCCAGAACAACGTTGCCGTTCTCATCCAGACCGAACTCGAATTTTGTATCTGCGATAATGATGCCCTTGCTCAGTGCGTACTCTGCACACTTTTTGTAAAGAGCAATCGTCTTGTCCTTAATCTGTGCCGCGTAATCCGCACCTTTGCCCGGGTAGATCTTCTCCAGCACTTTCACGCTTTCCTCAAAGGAGATGTTCTCATCATGCAGACCAATCTCAGCCTTTGTGCTCGGTGTGTAGATCGGCTCCGGCAGCTTGTCGGACTCTACCAGTCCTTCTGGCAGCTTAATGCCGCATACGGTGCCGTTCTCCTGATAGCTTGCCCAGCCGCTTCCTGTAATATATCCGCGCACGATGCACTCGATCGGAAGCATCTCAAGCTTCCGGCACATCATGCTGTTTCCCTCAAAACGTTCCTGCCGGAAAAATTCCGGCATATCTTTTACGTCCACGGAAATCATGTGGTTCGGCACGATATCTTTGGTGTAATCGAACCAGAACTTCGACATCTGGGTAAGAATTGCGCCCTTCTTTGTGATCTTATTCTTTAAAATATGATCAAAAGCTGAGATTCTGTCTGTGGCTACAATAATCAGACTGTCTCCATTATCATATACCTCACGTACTTTTCCCTCTTTTACCGGCTTAAATTCCTGCATTTCATCCTCTTTTCCGAAGCCTTTCCGGCTTCTTTTGTTGATATTTACAGCTTTACCCACTTCCGCAGACTATTTCTGCACTGTACTTCAAAATTATAATACAGCCGCTTTTGGAAAGTCAATGTTTTTACCCGCTCACACCATTTCTGCGATATAGAAAATCGGGTTCTTTTTATTAGTATTTTTGTACATATTCATTATTTCATTAGCATGACTTATAGGCTTGTTCACACAGCCTAATTCATATTTTGTCTTAAAAAAAATACATGTTTTTCCCTTGACGTACTTTAGTACCAGAGTTATAATAAAACACGTAGATAGGACAAAAGCACTACTTTTGCAATTATCTAATTTCATATAACTCCTCTTTATCTGCCACCAGGGCAGATGTTCCAGAAAACGGTCCCCCCGTTTTCTGAATCCTAACACAAGAAAAGCAGCCCCTCCCCCGGGACTGCTTTTCTCGTTCTATTCTTTATTTTCTGATCAGAAGTGACTTTCCTGTCATCTCTGCCGGCTGCTCCATTCCCATCAGTTCGATTAACGTCGGGATAATATCTGCCAGGCATCCGTTCTCTCTGAGTGTGTAGGACGGATCTGCATTGACCAGAATAAACGGTACCGGATTCGTCGTATGTGCGGTAAACGGTGCACCTGTCTCGTAATCCACCATCTGCTCTGCATTTCCGTGATCTGCACAGATGAACATCTGTCCGTCGACTTCCTTTAACGCCTCCACTGCCTTTCCGACACAGGTATCTACGGTCTCGATTGCCTTGATGGCTGCCGGAATGATACCGGTATGTCCAACCATATCCGGGTTAGCAAAGTTGATGACAATGACATCATACTTTTCGGAACGGATAGCTGCACAAAGCTTCTCACACACTTCCGGTGCGCTCATCTCCGGCTGCAGATCGTAGGTAGCCACCTTCGGGGACTTCACAAGGATACGGTCCTCACCAACGTTCGGCTCCTCAACGCCGCCGTTGAAGAAGAATGTGACGTGCGCATACTTCTCTGTCTCGGCGATTCTTGCCTGTGTCATGCCGTGCGCTGCCAGATACTCGCCAAATGTGTTCTTAAGCTCCACTTTCTTGAAAGCAACTTCCTTGTTCGGGATCGTCACATCATACTCGGTAAAGCAGATATATTTCACATTCTTTCTCGCGCCTCTGTCAAATCCGTCAAATTCATCGGCACAGAAGGTTCTTGTGATCTCACGTGCGCGATCCGGGCGGAAGTTGAAGAAGATCACGGTATCTTTGTCCTTGATCGTCGCTACCGGCTTGCCGTTCTCGGTAATCGCGGTCGGTACGAAGAACTCATCCGTCACATCCTTTGCGTAGGAAGCTTCCATTGCAGCAACAGCGCTCTCTGCGGTCTCTCCCTCGCCCTTGGTCAGCACATCATATGCCTTCTGCACACGATCCCAGCGGTTATCGCGGTCCATCGCATAATAACGTCCGGAAATCGAAGCAATCTTACCGATGCCCAGTTCCGCCATCTTTGCTTCCAGTGCCTCGATAAATCCCTTACCGGAAGTCGGAGCCGTGTCACGTCCGTCCAGGAAGCAGTGTACGTATACATTCTTTACGCCCTGTCTCTTCGCAAGCTCGAGCAGACCGTACAGATGTGTAATATGGCTGTGTACGCCGCCATCCGAAAGAAGTCCGTATAAATGCAGATCGGAATTGTTCTCCTTCACATTGGCGATACCGTCAAGCAGCGCCTGATTGCTGAAAAATTCGCCATCGTTGATCTCTTTGGTAATGCGTGTCAACTCCTGGTATACAATTCTGCCGGCGCCCATATTTAAGTGTCCTACTTCGGAGTTACCCATCTGTCCGTCCGGGAGACCTACTGCCAGTCCGCTGGCATTTCCCTTTACAAACGGATATTCCTTCATCAGTGCATCGATATTCGGCTTCTTCGCCTGTGCAACGGCATTTCCTTCCGTCTTATCGTTTAATCCGAATCCATCCAGGATCATCAGTACTGTTGGTTTTTTACTCATTGTTCTTCCCTCTCTCTTTATTTTCGGTTGCCAACAATGTCGATGGCATACCCATCATTATCTGTCGTGCCGCGAATCTTCGTCTTGCTTGTATCCGAATCGTACACGATTGCCTGCGCGGGGTAATCCCCCGCTGTTTTATCATAAACATTACCGTCCGCATCCATTCCGATGTCATCGGAAATTGCAGCCAGGTAATGATAAAACCCGTCTTTATCATCCTGCTCTGTCAGAATGCTTGTAACTAGTCCCTTCTGTATACACGGGACATAGGAAAGTGTCACCGCGCCGTCCTCTGTGATCGTAATCTTGGCAAGCGTTGTATACAGCGTCCCGGTGGAAAACCAGAAATTTCCGAGACTGTACGCAACCGGCACACCATCGGTAAAACCACATCCCTGCAGCCGGTGCGGATGTCCGCCGATCACCGCGTCTGCGCCTGCCTCCGCATATAACTCCGCCAGAAGACGCTGGGACTTTTCTTCATGCAGACTGCCTTCCGTTCCCCAGTGCACTTCCACAATCACATAATCACTTGTGGCGTCCGCTTCCCGGATCACCTCCAGAAATGCGACAGGATTCAAGGTCTTTAATACTCCCGGTTCCGTCTCCGTCGCCTCTTTTGTATACTTGGTCGCCCGCTCAATCTGTGTGGCGGAAACAATGGCAATCTTTCTGCCTCCAATCACAAAAGAGAGGATCTTGGATGCCTCTTTTCGATTCTCGCCCGCCCCCGTATAGGGGATGTCCGCTTTCCGCAGACAGTCTAAGGTCGACAGCAGTCCTTCTTCCCCGTAATCATACACATGATTGTTGGCAAGCGTCACAGCATCCGTTCCAAAAACAGAGAGGAGTTCTACATCCCCCGGATCTGCCCGAAAGGTATATGCCTTCCCGGGAACCGCCTCCACGCTCCCGCCCTCTGCGTAGGTGAACTCATTGTTCATCACCATCACATCCACGTTCTGCATCTCCGAGAGCAAATCCTCCGAAAAGCAGTCATAGATGCCATTCGTCTGCCGGTTCATATACTCCATCGTATACCAGTCGTCGGCAAAATTGATGTCGCCCGCAAAGCCGAGCACGATCTTTCCATCCTCTCCGGCCTCTTTCCAGTATACATTTTGCAGCCGGTACTGCTGAAAACCACTGTCCCTGCAATACATCAACCACAGTACATGGATGGAGCTGCCGGTAATGTCATACCAGACTTCCGGATCCTCCGTTCCATCCAGAACGGCGCTCGCGATCCGCACCACCGTCTCATCTCCGTATCTGGCAACCAGCCACATCAAAAACGAATCATCAACTGCATATCCTGCGATAAATTTCTTCGTCGCACCTTGTAATATCACTGCAAATGCGTCTGTCAGGTCCATTCTCCGTGTTGCGCTCTCTGTCATCTGCGTACGTTTTGTATCTCCGGCATTCCAGGTCGTCTGTTGTGCCGGAATATTCTGTCCTCCCGCAAAAATATCTCCCAGAAGTACAGCCGCCACGGTTACTACAAGTGCATTTCTTTTTCCCTTGCACTTTTTGGGCATACATTTTCTCCGCTGTCACTCAAAATTTCTCTTACGCTTATCACTACAAATTTTCACGAAAACCCGTCTCTCTCCGCCTGTTACCGCAGAGAGAAGCGGGTCCCCGTTCCAGGATCGTACCGCTCCGCAGCGATCCTGATTCCCTGTAATTTTAAACTATTACTTATAGTTTACAATCTTTCCAAAGTCAGCCTTTAAGGATGCGCCGCCTACAAGACCGCCATCGATATCCGGCTGTGCGAACAGTTCTGCCGCATTTCCTGCATTGACAGATCCGCCGTACTGGATACGAACCTTCTCAGCTGTATCGGTATCATATACCTCAGCGATGCAGTCACGGATTGCCTTGCAGACTTCCTGTGCCTGTGCGGTTGTTGCTGTCTTGCCGGTTCCGATTGCCCAGATCGGCTCATATGCGATTACCATGGAAGCAACCTGCTCTGCGGTAATATCCTTTAAGTCCGATTTGATCTGAAGACGGATCCAGTCAAGAGTCACGCCCATCTCTCTCTGCTCTAATGTCTCTCCGCAGCAGAGGATCGGGGTCAGATTGTGCTCGAATGCTTTTTTAACTTTCTTGTTCAGCATACAGTCGCACTCTTTGAAGTAGTCACGTCTCTCGGAATGACCGATGATAACATACTTCACGCCTGCGTCTACCAGCATCTCCGGAGAGATCTCTCCTGTGTAGGCACCTTTCTCCTCGTAGTACATATTCTCTGCACCAACTGCAACATTGGTGCCTTTGACTGCCTCTACGACCGGTACGATATCGATTGCCGGAACACAGTATACAACCTCAACATCATCGCTTACTACAAGCGGCTTTAACTCTTCTACTAACTTTACTGCCTGGCTTGGAGTCATGTTCATCTTCCAGTTGCCGGCTACAATTTTCTTTCTTGCCATTTTAAAATCCTCTTTCCCTTAAGAATGATCCCATTTATGTATCTGCTGCCACGACGTTTTGTGCCGTCACGACAGCAGGATTTTGTTATTTATTTGTCGTCTGCTGCTACAACACCCGGAAGTTCCTTACCCTCTAAGAACTCTAAGGATGCGCCGCCACCTGTGGAAATATGGCTCATCTTGTCTGCAAAACCAAGCTGGTTTACTGCTGCTGCGGAATCACCGCCGCCGATGATTGTGGTAGCGTCTGTCTCAGCCAGTGCCTTTGCTACAGCGATCGTACCTTTTGCAAGTGTCGGATTCTCGAATACACCCATCGGTCCGTTCCATACAACGGTCTTTGCTGTCTTAACAGCCTCTGCATATAACTCAGCCGTCTTCGGTCCGATATCACAGCCCTCTCTGTCAGCCGGCATATTCTTAACGTCGCAAACCTCAACCTCAACCGGAGCGTCGATCGGGTTCGGGAAATCAGCGATAGTCACTGCATCTACCGGAAGTAACAGCTTCTTTCCAAGCTTCTCAGCCTTTGCCATCATCTCCTTGCAGTAGTCGATCTTGCTGTCGTCCACTAAGGATTTACCGATCTCGTAACCCTGTGCCTTTAAGAAGGTGTAAGCCATACCGCCACCGATGATCAAGGTATCACACTTCTCAAGCAGGTTGGAGATAACGTTTAACTTGTCTGCAACTTTTGCACCGCCAAGGATTGCAACAAACGGTCTTACCGGATTCTCAACTGCATTGCCAAGGAATGCAATCTCTTTCTCCATCAGGTAGCCGACAACGTTGGATCCGCCCTTTGCGCTGATGAACTTTGTCACGCCTGCTACGGAAGCATGTGCTCTGTGGGAAGAACCGAATGCGTCGCATACATAATCATCTGCAAGATCTGCTAACTCTTTGCTGAACTGCTCGCCGTTCTTGGTCTCTTCCTCGCCACGGAAACGTGTATTCTGAAGTAATACAACATCTCCCTCTTTCATAGCCTCTACCGCCTTGGTAGCTGCCTCTCCGGTTACGTTGTAATCAGATACAAATACAACTTCCTTGCCAAGCTTCTCGGAAAGTCTTTTTGCAACCGGTGCCAAGGACTCGCCCTCGTTTGGTCCGTTCTTTACTTTTCCAAGATGGGAGCAGAGGATAACCTTGCCGCCATCGTTGATCAGCTTCTGGATTGTCGGAAGTGCAGCCACGATACGGGTTTCATCTGTGATCTCGCCATTCTTGAGCGGTACGTTGAAATCGCATCTTACGAGCACTCTCTTGCCTTTTACATTGATATCATCTACGGATTTTTTGTTTAATGACATATGTCATGTCCCCCTTTAATATGCAAAATGTCAAAAAGGGACCCGGTCCATAAAAGACCGGACCCCTTTCTGAGTCTATCACGTGATTGTCCGAGAACAATCTCTTTCTCTCAATTATGCTAACTCGGAGAAGTATTTGATGGTTCTTACCATCTGAGATGTGTAGGAGTTCTCGTTGTCATACCATGAAACAACCTGAACCTCATACTGATCATCAGATACCTGATTTACCATGGTCTGAGTTGCATCGAATAAGGAACCAAATCTCATACCAACGATATCAGAAGATACGATCTCATCCTCGTTGTAACCGAAGGACTCGTTTGCTGCTGCCTTCATAGCTGCGTTGATGTCTTCCTTTGTAACGCCGGCTTTCTTAACAACTGCTGTTAAGATTGTGGTAGAACCTGTCGGGGTCGGTACACGCTGTGCAGAACCGATCAGCTTGCCGTTTAACTCCGGAATAACAAGACCGATTGCCTTTGCAGCACCTGTGCTGTTCGGAACGATGTTGACTGCTGCTGCACGGGATCTTCTTAAGTCACCCTTTCTCTGCGGTCCGTCAAGAGTCATCTGATCTCCTGTGTAAGCATGGATGGTTACCATGATACCGGACTGGATCGGAGCGTATTTGTTAAGAGCGTCTGCCATCGGTGCTAAGCAGTTTGTTGTACAGGAAGCTGCGGAAATGATGGTATCAGAAGCCTTTAATGTCTTGTGGTTGGTGTTGTATACGATAGTAGGAAGGTCATTTCCTGCTGGAGCAGAGATAACAACTTTTCTAGCGCCTGCGTTGATATGAGCCTGAGCCTTCTCCTTGGATGTGTAGAAACCAGAGCACTCTAATACAACGTCTACTTTTAACTCTCCCCATGGGCAGTTATTTGCATCCGGGAATGCGTAGATCTTGATCTCCTTGCCGCATACGATGATGGAATCGTCTGTAGAAGATACCTCATCTGCATGCTCGTACTTACCCTGAGATGAGTCATACTTTAACAGGTGTGCTAACATCTTCGGGCTTGTCAGATCGTTGATTGCTACTACTTCATATCCTTCTGCTCCAAACATCTGTCTGAAAGCAAGACGACCGATACGGCCAAAACCATTGATTGCTACTCTTACTGCCATTTTTAATTCCTCCTAGAATTTGTAAATGTAATCGCCGGGCATAAATCCCCTGGAACCGGCAAGCACAAGGTACTTGTGCTTATTGGCTCCGTGCTTCCTATATTCTAACCAATTTCCATAGAAAGTTCAAGCCTTTTTCTCCACTTTATTGCCACTTTGTTAAATTTTTCACTATATCATAGGTTTTTTTTCCCTTTTCCGGAAAAATATACAAAATCTGAAAATACACCGGAAAATCTGCTGACGCTGCACGCCCGCTGTGTTATACTTTTTTCTGGTAACCTGTAAACATACCAAAGAGGAGTTTTCTTATGTCAAAACTTATTTTTTTACTGATTTTGTTTGTTTTTGTTCTTATATTATCCGCGACGCCGCTGTTTCGCAAAAGCCGCAGCCAGCGGGAATATGAGAGTTCCGGCATGCAGCTGCTTGCCACTTCCCGCGGCAGGGTCCTGCTGCTCCCTGCCCTAGGCTGTCTCTGCGCGTGTATCGTCACATTTTTTATGGTGCTTATGTATCAGGACATCGGTTTTGAGGCATCGGATATAGGCTCTCTGCTCTCATGCATCGGCGTCACCATCCTGTTAGTTGTCGTCTGCTTTCTCGGCGGTTACGCCATGCAGGCACGTCATGTTCTATATAATGAAGAAATCCTTCTGATCGGGAAACCGTTCCGCCCCTACCAGACCATTCACTGGTATGAAATCTCTGAGATGCGGATCAAAAATCAGGACTTTTTTGATCTGTATGACAGAAACGGCCGCCGCTGTGTCAGCGCAAATGCGAATCTGGAAGACTACCGGCAATTTTATCAGGCATCGTTACGGTTCACCCGTCCCGAATACACCGCAAAGCAAAAAAACACACCGTACGACAATCCGGTGTCTGCGGCATCCGGCTGCGGAACACTGCGCTACCGGACCGGCGAATATTACGCGCTCCTCATCCTCTATGCGGTTGTCATGTTTCTGTTTTTCGGCTTGACCGTTTTTTCCGGGGAAAGCATTTCGGGAACGCTGCAGATCATCCGCGAAGAAAAGCTATACGGCGCCCTTTTCTTTCCGGTCGTGTTTGTCGGCACCGTTCTGGCACTGTTTTATGTCAGTCTGCAGAAAATCACCTACGACCGCGAAAAAATTGTTATTTCCCGTTTCCCCCGCCGGACACAAACCCTGCTGCGCCGGGATATCCGCCAGCTTGAATGTACCTCCGGCAGTCAGGGGCTCCGGACGCTCACCCTGCACACGGATAACCGCAGATATGTGATCCGCGAGAAACAGTTCCGCGTAGGGTTCCCGGAATTTTTCAACGAACTGATCCATTAAACTCACACAGAAAGGAAGATCTCTATGTTATGGGATACACATATGCACAGCCAATATTCCGGTGACAGCGACGCCCCGCAGGAGGACATGATCCGCGCTGCAATCAGGGCAAAGCTCCCCGGCATCTGTTTTACGGATCATCTGGACATCGACTATCCGGACAACCCGGAAGCGTTCCTGTTAGACCTGCCGAACTACACGTCATCCGTTTTCGCCATGCAGGAACAGTACCGGGATCAGATCAGCGTGCGCTACGGCATCGAGCTGGGGCTCCAGCCGCATCTGGCAGCGCTGCATGCCGATATTCTCTCGCAGTATGACTTCGACTTTGTCATCGGTTCCTCCCATGTGGTACACGGCTATGATCCGTATTTTCCGCCATTCTGGAAGACGCACACCGAGGAGGAAGGATACCGCGAATACTTTGAGTCCATCCTGGAAAACATCCGGGCATTTGATGACTTTGACGTCTACGGTCACATCGACTATGTCGTGCGCTACGGTCCGACGCGCAACGAGAATTATACCTACGCCAGATACAGCGACGTGATCGACGAGATTCTAAGACTTCTGATTGAAAAAGGGAAAGGCATCGAGATCAATACCGGCGGCTTCAAATACGGACTGGGACATCCGAACCCCTGCGAGGAGATCCTCGCGCGCTACCGTGAGCTTGGCGGTGAGATCATCACGGTCGGCGCGGACGCCCATGCCCCGGAACATGTCGGCTTTGCCTTTGAGAAAGTGCCTCAGATTTTAAAGGACGCCGGTTTTATTTACTACACGGTCTTCCGGAAACGCAAGCCGGAATTCATAAAAATTGAGGACTGACCGCCGCATCCGGCGCTCCAGTCCTCATTCTCACTGACATTTTATACGTTGATGTCCTGTTTTTATTTACGCATCTCTTCTGCGGCGCGCTCTATGTAAAAATCAAGCAGTTCATAGATCCAGTCTTTCAGATTGGAAAACACAAATCCCGTACGCCCGGCGCGCTCTGTATTGATGCTGTAGCCGGGCGTCCCATTATATGGCGCCGGATCGCCGGTCTCATCAAGAAACGCCTCTTTTCCGGTGCGTCTGTACACGTAAGTCAGGATCTCCCGCGGCGAGATGGTCCCGCGGCTCGCTCCGTTGACGGCACCCTGGATCTCATCCCCGCCGAGATGCGCCAGAAGGCGCCCCGCATCGTCCACGCTGATAAAGCTCATCTGTGCGTCCATATTATCAATATACATCGGTTTCTGCCGCACCACATGTTCCACATAAAAGTACAGCCGGTCCGTGTAGTCATCCCTGCCGATGACGTAGGGGAATCTCACAAAAGCCGCATTTTTCATCGGATACTGCTGCACGAGCGCACATTCCGCACTTTTCTTCAATACGTCATACGATCCGCTGTAATCCGTATACCAGACCAGTCTGTCATGTTCCGGCTCATAGTCCGTCTCCACGGTCTGAAAATGCAGATCATACACGGATGCCGAGGACACCATCACATACCTTCTGCAGGGCACCGCCTCCAGCACGGTGCGCACATCCCCCGCACAGTAAGCCAGATCGTCGTAGAAAACGTCATAATATTTATGGGCAAACACCTGCTCCATCTGCCGGGCATCCGTCCGGTCGACGATCAGACGTCTGACTCTGTCTCCAAAATCATCCGGCGTCCGGCCGCGTGTTGCGATCGTCACCTCATGTCCCCGGTGCAAAAGTTCCCACACCAGATGTTTTCCGAAAAATCCCGTTCCGCCCAGCACTAAAATATTCATACGTTTCTCCATCTTTCTTCTTCCCGTTTTCCGTTCCCTTTCACACTATTATACTCATTTTGCGTTGTTTTATCAACAATCCCCCAAGAACCGAACGGCAAAAGACCCCGCAGAAAGGTTTTTCTCCTCGCTGCAGGGTCTCTTTTACTTCCCGTTATTTTTTCTTTTACTTAAAATATTCCACGCCGGACTCAAACAGTCTCAAATCCTGCTCACCGTAAATATTCATCGCCACACTCCGGTCACGCCGCTCCGAATGTGCCATCTTGCCGAGCACTCTTCCGTCCGGGCTTGTGATTCCCTCGATTGCCATGTAGGAGCCGTTGACATTCCACTCTTCATCCATGGTCGGAACACCCGCCTCGTTGACATACTGTGTTGCCACCTGACCGTTTGTAAACAGCTTCTCCAGCCATTCCTTCGGAGCGACAAAACGTCCCTCGCCGTGGGAAGCCGGATTGCAATATACCTCGCCGGTCTTTGCCTGTGCCAACCACGGGGACTTGTTCGTCACAACCTTCGTGTATACCATCTTGCTGATATGACGGCCGATCGTATTGTAGGTTAATGTCGGCGAATCTGCAGTCTGCGGACGGATCTCACCATACGGTACCAGTCCCAGCTTAATCAGTGCCTGGAAACCGTTGCAGATGCCGAGTGCCAGTCCGTCGCGCTCGTTTAAAAGCTTCATGACCGCCTCTGTCATCTTCGCATTGCGGAACGCCGTCGCAAAGAACTTCGCGGAGCCCTCCGGCTCATCTCCCGCGGAAAATCCGCCCGGGAACATGATAATCTGTGCCTGATCGATCGCCTTTGTGAACTCCTCAACCGAATCGCGGATGTCCTCTGCATTCAGGTTCTTGAATACCTTTACGATCGTGTCCGCACCTGCGCGCTCAAATGCTCTCGCACTGTCGTACTCGCAGTTCGTTCCCGGAAATACCGGTATAAACACGGTCGGTTTTGCCACCTTGTGTTTGCAGACATAGATACTGTCTGCCTGATAGATGCCGGTGTCAAGTTCGTCCTTATTATCTGTCACGCGGGTCGGGAATACTTTCTCCAGCGTGCCGCTCCACGCCGCGATCGCCTCGTCGAGTGCAAGCTTCATGCTGCCGTAGCAGAAGCTCTGTTCCTCATTTACCCAGCCGACAAGCTCCTCATTTCCAGAAAGTCCCGCTGCCTTTAATGCCTCCTTGACAATACCAACCTTCTCCACCGGAACCTCCGCCACGATATTACCAAATCCCGGTGCAAACAGTGTCTCTTCCGACACTTCCTTCTCAATCGTCACACCAAGCTTATTGCCAAATGCCATCTTGCTGACTGCCGCCGCAAGTCCTTTTCCATCCAGCGCATAGGCGGATACGACCGCACCCTTTCCGATCAGCTCATGCAGCACCGCATAGAGCTTCATTACCTGCGCATAGACCGGAAGATCATAAGAATCCTTCTCGATGGAGAAAAGTACCAGCTGATTTCCCACTGCCTTAAGCTCCGGCGTGATGATGTCGCCCTCTTTTGCTACATCCACGGCAAAGGATACCAGTGTCGGCGGTACGTCGATCTCGTTGAAGCTTCCGGACATGGAATCCTTTCCTCCGATGGACGGCAGCCCGAATCCGATCTGTGCATTGTACGCGCCAAGCAGAGCAGCAAACGGCTGGCTCCAGCGCTTCGGCTCCTCGCTCATTCTGCGGAAATACTCCTGGAAGGTAAAGCGCACCTTGCTGTAATCGCCGCCGGCAGCCACGATTCTCGACAGAGACTCAAGCACTGCATAGACCGCACCGTGATACGGGCTCCAGGAAGACAGATACGGATCGAAACCGTACGCCATCATCGTGACCGCATCGGATTTGCCGGTCATCACCGGAATCTTTGCCACCATGGACTGTGTCTCGGTCAGCTGATATTTCCCGCCGAACGGCATGTATACGCTTCCCGCTCCGATGGAACCGTCGAACATCTCCACCAGTCCCTTCTGAGAACACACATTCAAGTCAGCAAGTTCTGCGAGCCATGCTTTCTTCATATCGCCTGCTGCTAACGCCTCGGAAACCGCCGGTGTATCGATCTTATTCAGATAATTTTCCTTCGGGTCCGGCATATCCACTGCCACATTGGTCTCCTGATGTGCACCGTTGGTATCCAGGAATGCACGGGATAAGTTTACGACTTCCTTTCCTCTCCACATAAGCACCAGCCGCGGCTCCTCGGTCACAACCGCAACCTCGACAGCTTCCAGATTCTCCTCCTTTGCAAATGCAAGGAACTTCTGTACATCCTCCGGCGCCACTACAACCGCCATACGTTCCTGGGACTCTGAGATTGCAAGTTCGGTTCCATCAAGTCCCGCATATTTCTTCGGCACCTTATCCAGCTGCACGCGCAGTCCGTCTGCCAGCTCTCCGATGGCAACCGATACACCGCCTGCACCGAAGTCATTACACTTCTTAATAATATGCGCCACTTCCTCGCGGCGGAATAATCTCTGGATCTTGCGCTCTGTCGGCGGGTTACCCTTCTGCACCTCTGCACCGCAGACTGCGGTGGACTCTGTGTTATGTGCCTTGGAAGAACCTGTCGCACCACCGATGCCGTCACGACCGGTACGGCCGCCAAGCAGAATGATGATGTCTCCCGGATCGGAGGTCAGTCTCTGCACCGCACGTCTCGGAGCCGCACCGAGCACTGCACCGATCTCCATGCGCTTCGCCACATAATTCGGATGGTATACCTCCTTGACATAACCGGTTGCCAGACCGATCTGGTTACCATAAGAACTGTAACCGTGTGCCGCCTCGCGCACCAGCTTCTTCTGCGGAAGCTTGCCCGGGATCGTGTCTTTCACAGAAACCGTCGGATCTGCCGCACCGGTCACACGCATTGCCTGATAGACATAGGTACGTCCGGAAAGCGGGTCACGGATCGCACCGCCCAGACAGGTTGCAGCACCACCGAACGGCTCAATCTCTGTCGGGTGGTTATGTGTCTCGTTCTTAAAGTTTACAAGCCACTCCTCGGTCACGCCGTCCACCTCGATCGGAACGACAATCGAGCAGGCATTGATCTCATCGGATTCCTCCTGATCCATCAGCTTGCCTTCTTTTTTGAGGCGCTTCATCGCCATTAAGGCAATGTCCATCAGGCACACGAATTTGTCTGAACGTCCTGCGTAAAGATTCTTATGGGTGGCAAGGTAATCCTGATAGGTCTCTTCCATCGGCGCACGGTAATAGCCGTCGTCAAAGCTTACGTCCTTAAGTTCTGTGGAAAACGTCGTATGACGGCAGTGATCAGACCAGTAGGTGTCCAATACGCGGATCTCCGTCATGGACGGATCGCGCTTCTCCTCATTCTTAAAATAATTCTGAATATGTAAAAAGTCCTTGAAAGTCATCGCCAGACCGAGGGAATCATAAAGTTCCTTCAGTTCTGCCTCAGGCATCGCAGAAAATCCGTCGAAAATCTTTACATCCTCTGGCTCCGGGAACGACTGCACCAGCGTCTGCGGCTTCTCAAGACCGGTCTCTCTGGAGTCAACCGGGTTGATGCAGTGCTTTTTGATCGCCTCAAACTCTGCATCGCTGATCTCTCCCTCGATCACATAGGTCACAGCCGTGCGGATCAGCGGCTCCTCGTTCTCATTTAACAGCTTCACGCACTGCTCGGCGGAGTCCGCTCTCTGGTCAAACTGTCCCGGCAGGAATTCTACGGAAAAAGTTCTCGCGCCATTTAACTCAAAAGTTTCCTCGTACACATCGTCCACCGGCGGCTCGGAAAAAACGGTAACCAGAGCCTTGCGGTAGGTTTCCTCCGATACATGCTCCATATCGTAACGGATCAGCTCACGCACTCCCTTCACGTCACTGATACCGAGATAATTTCTGATCTCTGCTTCCAGCTCTCTTGCTCTGACAGCAAATGCCGGTTTTTTCTCCACATATACGCGTCTTACGTTGCTCATATTTTCCCTCCATCTGCGCACGCCATCGGCGAAACTACTGATCGTTTGTATTTCTATCTTATCCTACTTTCTATATGAAGTATAGCATATGCGAACAAATAAGCATAATTAATATATTTAATCTCTTCTATTATTATGGTTAATATATCACATAAGATTTATTTGACAGTTTTATAAGCAGGTCTTATAATTATAGTTAACACGCTACAGAACGGTTCGGAGCAGCGCTCCGACAGAAACGAGGAACCATGGATATCAATTACGAATTGTATAAAGTTTTCTATTATGTTGCAACCTCCCTCAGCTTTTCCGAGGCGAGCAAGCAGCTCTATATCTCCCAGTCCGCCGTCAGCCAGTCAATCAAGACGCTGGAGAAAAAGCTGGAGCAGCCGCTTTTTATCCGGAGTACCAAAAAAGTACAGCTGACTCCGGCAGGAAAGATTCTGCTCAAGCATATTGAACCTGCCATGAATTTAATCCGGCGCGGTGAGAGCCAGCTGTTAGATTCCGGCAGCCTCGGTCTGGGGCAGCTCCACATCGGCGCGAGCGACACCATCTGCCGCTATTTTCTCGTGCCGTATTTAAAGCAGTTCCACAAGAAGTTCCCGAATGTCCCGATCAAGGTGACAAACTCAACCTCCCTCAGCTGTGTGGAGCTGTTGGAACAGGGAAAAGTCGATCTGATTGTGACCAATTTTCCCAACTCTAATTTAAACCAGTCCTACATCCGCAAGACTGTGTGCAGCTTTCACGACGTCTTTATCGCCAACCCTGCCTATTTTAATCTGAAGCAGCAGGAGATTGCCTTAGAGGATCTGCAGCAGTACCCGATCCTGATGCTCGACCGCAAGAGCACCACCAGCGAATTTTTGCATAACCTCTTTCTGCAGCACCAGCTTGAACTGATGCCGCAGATCGAGCTGAGCAGCAACGATCTTCTGATTGATCTGGCACGTATCGGCCTGGGAATCGCGTTTATCCCGGATTACTGCCTAAACCGCGAGTCCAAAGAGCTCTTTATCGTAAAGATCAAGGAAAAGCTCCCGGCACGCCAGATGGTCACCGCAGTCAACCCGACGCTTCCAATCGCGCAGTCCACGGAAGAATTCTTAAAACTCCTGCCGTCTCTCCCAGAACTCGGCTAACATCTGCTCCACTTCATTTACATTACATATCCGGCGCTGTTCCCATTCTCTTGGGAACAGCCCTCTGTAATCACTCTTTAAAAACCGCTCGTCCAACAGTTCAATCACTCCCACATCCTCTGTCGTCCGTATCACGCGCCCGGCTGCCTGCAATACCTTGTTCATTCCCGGAAAGCGGTACGCATAGTCAAAGCCCGCCCCCGCTCTCTCATCATAATAACGCATTAAAATCTCGCGCTCATTGCTGATCTGCGGCAATCCGGTTCCCACGATCACCGCCCCGATGAGCTGTTCTTTTTTCAGATCAATCCCCTCTCCGAAAATACCTCCGAGCACACAGAACGCCACCAGTGAACCGCCTCGCCGTTTCGATGCCTCACCGGAAAATGCCTGTAAGAAAGCCTCGCGCTCCGCCTCACGCATCCCGGTCTGCTGCATCATGCACCAGAGACACGGCTCTGCGTCTCCGGGATTTTCCGCATCATTGGGATGCTCCGCAATTTCTGCCTCTTCGGGATGCTCCGCAATCTCTGCCTCTTCGGGATGCTCCACAATCTCTGCATTCTCTGCTCCTTCCGGAAAATACTCCTGCGGACGCATTTCATCCGTCTCCCCGCCCTCTAAAAACACATCGTAGACTTCCTGCATCATCCGGTAGGACGGAAAGAACACCATATAGTTTCCCTGCTTCGCGCGCGCTGTTTTTTCTATATATAATGCAATCCGCTCATACTCTGCCCTGCCGCGCCTCGTGTACTTGCTGCTGACGTCATTTCCAAACAGCAGCAGGCGCTGTTCCTCGGAAAACGCCGTCTGCGCGTAGACCGCATAATTATCCCTGCGGGTGGACAGCAGGCTTTTATAATACTGGATCGGAAGCAGTGTCGCCGAGAAAAAGATCGTCGCATTTCCCTTGTCTATGCGCTCCTGCAGATTGAGGGAGGGATCCACACAGTAAAACTTCAGCTTGAAGCGCCCGTCCTCCTCATGCTCTGAATACACGACATAATGCTCGTCGACCAGCTCGTAGATATTCATGAAATTGCGCAGGTTTAAGTAAAATTCATTTACTTCCCTGCGCTCCGGGAAATCGGGACTTTTCTGCAGATACTCATCCAGATCTGCCGCAAGGCGCGTCAGTGCAAAGATCAGCGTACCGATATTTTCATATACGACATAGTTTTCGCACTCACGCTTGTATCCCAGGAGGATGCGGTTGCATTTTTCCAGATGCCGGATCACACGTTCCGCACATCTGTCATGCTTTTCCTGATAGGGTTTCAGCAGCTTTTTAGCTGCCAGAAAATCCTCCTTATAGATCGATGCGCTGTACATTTCCCGGCTCCGCTCCACAAGATTGTGCGCCTCATCCACCAGAAAAATGTAGTCCCCGCGCGTTCCTTCCGCAAAAAAGCGTTTCAGATAGACATTCGGATCAAAGACGTAATTGTAATCCCCTATGATGTCGTCCGCCCAGGTCGCCGTATCCAGCGACATCTCAAACGGGCAGACCCGGTATTCCCTCGCCTGCTCTAAGATCACTTCCCTGGTAAAAACATCCTCCTTCTGCAACAGGTTGTACACCGCATCGTTCACGCGGTCGTAGTGTCCCTTCGCGTAAGGGCAATGCACTGGGTTGCAGTCCATCTCCTCGCACAGACACAGCTTTTCCTTCGCCGTCAGCTGGATGATCTTCGCCTGATACCCCCTGGTGCGCAAAAGTTCAAACGCTTCCTTTGCCACCGTGCCCGTAATCGTCTTCGCCGTCAGATAAAAAATCTTGTCCCCGAGTCCCTCACCGACCGCCTTCACCGCCGGAAAGACCGTCGAAATGGTCTTCCCGACACCGGTGGGCGCCTGGATAAACAGATTCTTCCGGCGCGCAATCGTGCGGTATACGTCCGACGCCAGTTCTTTCTGTCCTTTCCGGTATGCATAGGGAAACTCCAGCTTTTTGATGGAAGCCTGCCGCAGATTCTGCCAGGCGAACTGAAAATCCGCCCACTTTTTATATTCGTCCGTTAGCCGGGTAAACCACTCCGCCAGCTCCGCAAACGAAAATGTTTCCCTAAAATATTTCAGATTCCCCAGAAACGCCGTCTTTGTCAGTTCGATTGTATCCAGATTGCAGTAGGTCAGCTGCACGGAGATCTCTGCAAGATCATGCTGCAAGGCATAGATATAGGCATAACACATCGCCTGCGCGCGGTGCACGCCCACGGGTTCATCCAGCGCATCCAGATTCATGTAGATCCCCTTGATCTCATCAATCGTCACATGCATGTCTTCCTCCACCGTAAGATGGTTGAAGTTATCCGAAAAATCAAGCTGTCTCTCCCCGTCGCACGTAATCTCGATTCCGTCCGCCCGTCCCTCGATGGCAAGCGTGTAATCTCCCTCGCTAAGTTCGATCTTAAGCGGCACCTCCGCATGGTAATTCGCGCCTTTGCTCTTCTGAATGCGCTTATGGATACGGCTGCCCTCCCACATGGCCTCCGGGGACGCAGTTCTCCCGTGGCGGTTGTCAATGTCTCCCTCCCGCAGAATGAACTCCACCAGATTCCGCACCGAGATCTTTATGATTTTCTTTTCGTCTTTTTCCTGTTGTGCATCCATACGGCAGCGCTCCCTACTTTCCGGTTTCTTATCATACAGTGTAACACAAAAACAGGGCTGCTGCACGAAGAGGTTTCTCTCCGGCAGCAGCCCTGTCTCCGTCTGTCTGACTAGCAGACTGCATATTTCTGTACCGTATTCTCAAACCCGGTGTTCTGTCCGCCGTATTTTACGGTCAGATCCTTGCTGAGTCCAAGATACAGCATTCCGAGCAGTGATTTTGCATCAATCACAGCTCTGTTATAACAAACATCGATATCAAAATCACATTTTCCGGCAGCTCTCACAAACTCCTTTACTTCCTCCGTGTCAGACAATCTGATTTTTCTCTCTATCATATTATTCATCCTTTCCTACTATAAACCAAACGTGTTTCTCTGATTTCCGCGCAATTATTGCATAATTTTTTTTCTTTGTCAAATTTGACGCAACCGGTAAACCACTTGAAAGTACGGGCAATCTGCTCATTTCTGTGCCCGATTTTTGCCGTTTTTTGCAATCTCTTTTTGCGATTTTCTCTCAAAAAGCAAACTGCATAATTATTCTTGTGCACACTTTCTCATTTCCTGCAAAGGTACGTTTCGTTTTTGTAATATTTTCACATATTTTTTCCCCAGAGAAAACTATTTTTCATCTCTCAGTTTCCTAAGATTCTGCTTGAGCGCCTCCACGGCGCGGTCGATCTCTTCCCTTGTCGTCTCTCCCGACAACGTCATACGCACGGTCCCCGGTGCGTATTCGTCCGGCACGCCCAACGCCCCGATTACATAGGAGACCCGCTCCTCCCCGGTGTTGCAGGCGGAGCCGCCCGAGGCGCAGATTCCGTCCTCATACAGCAGAATGAGAAGTGATGCACCGTCCACGCCGGAAAAGCTCACATTCACATTCCCCGGCAGGCGGTTCGTGGGATGCCCGTTCAGGCGGACCCCCTTGATCTCATGCATGATCTTTTCAATCAGATAATTGCGCAGCATCATCTCCCTGCGGATTCTTCTGCGCATATTGCAAAATGCCAGTTCCACCGCCTTCCCCATCCCGACGATCCCTGGTACATTCTCCGTTCCCGCACGTTTTCCACGCTCCTGGCTGCCGCCGTGGATAAAGGACGGCATCGTAACCCCGTCCCGCACATACAAAAATCCCACGCCTTTCGGTCCGTGAAATTTGTGTGCACTCGCGCTAAGCAGATCGATGTGGTACTGCTGCATGGAGATCGGAATCTGTGCATATGCCTGCACCGCATCCGTATGAAACAGAATCTGATGGTCTCTTGCGAACCTTCCGATCTGCATGACCGGTTCGATCGTTCCGACCTCATTGTTTCCAAACATGACCGAGATCAGGATCGTATCCTCCCGGACAGCTTGCTCTAACTGTTCCAGCGAGATCATTCCGTTTTGATCGACATCCAGATAAGTCACCTCGTAGCCCTGCTCCTCGAGATAATGGCAGGAGTTTAGAACCGCGTGATGTTCAATCCTGCTGGTAATGATATGACGACCGTATTTTCCATACGCTTCCGCCACCCCCTTAACTGCCCAGTTATCCGCCTCCGATCCGCCCGATGTAAAATAGATTTCCGACGGTCTGGCATCCAGTGATGCTGCAATCACCTCTCTCGCATGGGCAATCGCCGCCTGCGCTTCCTCCCCGTAACCGTAAGCCGTTGACGCATTGCCAAACTTTTCCACCAGATAAGGCTGCATAGCGGCTTCGGCCTCCTCCGCCATCCGCGTCGTTGCAGCATTATCCAGATAGACCACACCTGCTTTATATTCCTGATCGCACATTTTTCCCCCACACCTTACATATAATAAAAAGATTCCAATTCCCGGAGACACACTTGCCAGACATTCATTTTCCCAGGAATTCCGTTTCTGGAAATTCTCTGAAAAATTCCCTGATCACCGGCACACTGCTGCTCACACTCGCCGGTGTGCTCACACGGATTATCGGCTTCTTCTATAGAATATTCCTCTCAAGGCTGATTGGTGCAGAAGGTCTTGGGATCTACCAGCTGCTGTCCCCAGTGATGACGCTCGGTTTCGCCGTCACCGCCGCCGGAATTCAGACTGCGATCTCACGCTTCGTCTCCTCCGAGCTTGCGCAGAACAATCCCGCGGGTGCGAGGCTCTATTTTCGGATCGGCCTGCTGCTGTCGCTGTTTTTATCTGCCGCGACCGGCTTTGTAATCTGGAAATACGCAGACTTTATCGGTGTTTCCATGCTCGGAGATGTGCGGTGCATCCCGCTCCTTAAGATCATCTCCCTCTCCTTTGTCCCTTGCTGTATCCACGCCTGCATCAACGGCTGCTACTATGGACAGAAAAAGACGGGCGTCCCTGCTCTCACACAGCTCACAGAGCAGATCGCCCGTGTCGGCACGGTCTGGCTGCTCTATCAGATCCATATGCGGGAGCAGACCGCCGTTCCGCTCTCCGTCACAATGTGGGGAGCTGTGATGGGCGAAGTGGCAAGCACGCTCGTCTCCGTCAGCGTCGCAAAACTTCCGGAGGGAACGAACACGGCACTTTCCGTGAAATGCGGCACGCGCAATCTCCTTGCCATGGCGGTTCCGCTCACGGCAAACCGGGTTGTTTTAACGCTCTTTTCCAGTTTTGAAAACATCATGATTCCCAGCCGCCTGCGCCTGTTCGGTTACACGGCTTCCGAGGCGCTTGGCGTCTACGGCATCTTAACCGGCATGGCGATGTCCGTCATCATGTTTCCGTCCGTCATCACCAACTCCGTTTCGGTGCTTCTTATGCCCGCCATCTCAGAAGCCAAAGCCGGCGGAAACGATGCGCTCATACGGCGCGCGGTCTTAAAAACCATCCGGGTCTGTCTTCTGTGGGGCTTTTTTTGTACAGCGGGTTTTCTTGCTACCGGTCACTTTATCGGGAATGTGCTTTTTGGGAACGCGCTCGCCGGAACATTTATACGGACGCTCGGCTGGATCTGTCCTTTCCTGTACCTCGGCGTGACGCTGAGCAGTATTCTGCACGGGCTCGGCTACCCGGGCATCACTTTCGTGCTGAATCTGATTGCCTGCGGCATCCGCATCCTCTTTGTGCTGTTTGCCCTCCCCGTCTACGGCATCCGCGGCTATCTGTGTGGACTTCTCATCAGTCAGGCCGTCATGGCTCTCCTCTCCATCGGAATTCTGCTGCGCCAGACACATTTTAATGCCTGACCACGCGCTGCTACTCGTAATCGCGCACATTGGAGGCATCAACCTGCTCGAACGACACCTGATAACCGTTTAAAATGGTCGTCTCCAGGTCTCCCGCATCCAGTTTTTCCGCAACACTCTGCATCAGTGGATCGGAAGCTGCGCTCTCCAATGTGCTTCCCACCAGCGCACTGCTCCGGTGGCTTAAAATCATGTTATCGCTGGTATCCACCAGAAAGGCTGCCGCATCTTCCATCTCCACCAAATACTGCCAGAATCATTCACAAAGTATGTAGGTTAAAATTGTTGCATCTGTATATAATGGCAAGCTGACAAACAGCCTTGCAATATAATTACATCAGTGGTATAGTTATTTTATCACTACAGATTTATTCCTAAAAGCTGTTGACTTTGCTTACTGTTTGGATATAATAATATTGTACCTATTTGTGTGGTACAGTATTTTGAGAGTATATCCCTAGCAGTAATCCTCCCAACATATGGGAAGCGATGAGCCTAGGGATATTTTTTTACCAAGGAGATTTTATGATAAAAACAGCTATTCTTGTTGACGGCGCTTTCTATAGAAAACGTGCCTACACATTATTCGGAGACATAAGCCCTGCCGAGAGAGCAAAAGAACTTTCGGCATACTGCCACCGTCATATAAAAGACGAGAAAGAAGGTGCATGCCTCTATAGAGTATTTTATTATGATTGTCCCCCTATGAACAAACAAGTATATCATCCCTTGCTAAAGCGGGCCATCAACCTCGGTCAATCGGAGGATTATGTATGGGCAAACGATTTTTTTAAAGAATTAAAGCATCAACGCAAGTTTGCACTCAGACTGGGCCGACTCGCCGAGGAACAGGCTCACTTCAACATAAAACCCGATGTGATGAAAAAAATATTATCCGGTGTAAAAACTATAGATGAATTAGAAGAAAAGGATTTTTCATTATCAGTTACCCAGAAGGGTGTCGACATGAGAATTGGCGTAGATATCTCTTCACTTTCCTTCAAAAAGCAGGTTGACAGAATCATTTTAATTTCTGGGGACAGTGACTTTGTACCAGCCGCCAAGAATGCCCGACGAGAGGGTATTGATTTCATTTTAGACCCAATGCGTTCACCAATACGAGACGATTTATACGAACACATTGACGGAATAAGAACAAAAGCTCCTAAATTAGAAAAACAAAACGTTACATAAAGAAAGCCCCCGGAACTTGATATTTCCGGGGGTTGTGCTTCTCATCTTGAACCGAAGTCCATTTTCAATTATACTCTGGCTAATTTCAAATCATTGATTTTACTGAGAAAACGTAACTTTTTGTTACCAACGCGTTGCCAATTACTTTTTGTGAATTATTGCTAATCTGCTTTTTTACTGCATTTCATTGCTCTTAGAATATAGCATACCGTGTTTAAGTATCACATATTATTAAGCCGGCAGGATTTCTCCCGCCGGTCATACTCTTACAGTGCTTCCAGTCCCGCTTTCCAACTCATTTTGCCGACAATACCATCCGCCGCCAGCCCGTGATTGCTCTGCCAAGTCTTGGTTGCCGATTCCGTGCCGCTGCCGAAGATGCCGTCCGCCGCCGCGCCGATGATGATCTGCCATACCTTTACCGCGTTGCCTTTGCTACCCTTTTTGATCGTCTTCATGTTGTAATCCTCCGTATTCTGATTCTGTGCCGGTGTAGCCGCGCTTACCGGCTTGTTAAACAATGCCTGCTCTGCCGCCCGACGCCGCTTTAATCCTGCCAGCACCTTGCCGTTGGCTTTGCAATACTGTGTCATTGCCCGTGCGATCTGCGCCGCCGTTCTGCCCTTGCAAAGCTTCCGGAGGTTTCCGGCGCCCAAGTTAAAGGCAAAGCTGGTCAGCGCATCAAACTGATTCTGGTTAAGCTGCTCCGTGATCGGAACGTATGCGGGATTGTTGACGTATCCCTCAAACTTCGCAATGTCCTGCTGCAGATATGCGTCCGCCTGCGCCTGTGTGATTGTCATGCCGCTATGTACGCCCGCCGTGTGACCATACCCGATGGTCCATACACCGGCGGCGCACCGGTATGCTGCCAGTCTGCATCCCTCGTACTGCTTGATAAGGGCAAGTCCTGCCTGTCCAATTCTTTTGTTCGCCATAAATTATCCCTCCACTTCCGGAATTCCTGCAACAGACGTGAGCAGCGACACAACACCCGCCACAATCGCGGATGATACTACCATCTTCCAATCTACTGCCGAGATTACTGCTCCGGTACCGATTACTGCAACCGCAGTCTGTGCCATCGTCTTAAGCGCCCTGATGCCCGCGGCTTTCGCCCATTTCTGCGTGTCTACTGATACTCTGAGTACACAATTTTTCAACATACTACTTTCCCTCCTCTAAGTCCGCAATGCGGTGATTGATAACTTTTACCTGCTCCTCGATGACCGGCACCCGCTGTGCAAAGTTGTTGTGCATCCTTACCTCTCTGGTAAGCTCGTCCAACTTGCAGTCCGTAACCGCCTGCGCCATCTCAAGTTTGTGATCCGTCTTTTTCTGACCACTGCTGACCGTCATTACCGTACCGATCAGCGTCAGTCCGCCTGTAATAAGTGCTGTGATGATTGATTCCATATCGTTCCCTCTCTTTCCTTATAATAAGTATAAAACACTGCTTATGCAGGTTTGTGCCAACTATAAAATCTGTGATGCAAGATTATTGATCTGTTCCTGCTGCGCATCAATCTGTGCCTGCTGGATCTGTACCATCTTTATGAGATGTGGCACCAGCTTGGAATAATCAATACCAATGCCCTGAATAGCTGCGGCATCATCGTCAGCGCAATCAACATCTCCATTGACACAAGACGGGATTAGTTTTGCCATATCTTCCGCGATGCAACCGAAACATCCATCCGGCATATCGGGGTTGATGTAGTCATACGATTTAACCTCTACGTGCAATATTTTCTTAGCTTCGATCTCGGTCATATCCTCGATATTTTTCTTGACGCGTCTGGATGAGGACTGCGTAAAAGCGGATGCATAGATCGGCGCTCGGGCACTGTTATTGCCGTTGGAAACATAAAACGCGCCGTTTGTGGCAAGGTACATATCACCGCCATCATTTTGTACCAAAAGCCGACCGTACATGTTGCTTCCGGCTCCAACCAAGGCGATACCTGTTAATTGAGATGACATACTTTTAAATGCTACGCATCCCGCCGCATTAAAATCACCGATAAAGCAATCATCCCCAACGGGATTCCACGTACCATTGGCAAATCCAACCGCTCCAGTAAAAGTGCCGCCCGATACCGGCATCTTTGCTTTCAACAAATTATTTACCTCTGTCTCGGTATAATACCGGCTATCATGTGTGTGATTAGAATTGGCTTTCGTTTCATACAAATATTTCCCCATATTTGCAGATAAACAATCTGTGCTGCTAGCGGTTGTAAGATTGTCCTGTACAGGACGCCATGTATTTGACGGAATAGTAGGCTTATCAGTCAGATCTCTATAACTTCCGGTAAACGCAACCGTCTTAAGATCAGACAGCCACTTTGCAATCTTTCCAAATAGCGCAGACAACTTCTCACCCGTGGCTATATTGGTACGCTCATCAGCTGTCGAAAATGTCACCGTCACATCCGATGCATCCCCATCCTCGGCTACCGCCCCAACATCCGCCGCCGTAAGGTTGACATTCCCACGGCGGTAGGCTGCCTCCTTTGCACCCTTGACCCCCGTCACTGGAGTACCCGCCAGCACATCCCACTTGCCGTCTGATGTCTTGTAGATATTTGCACCGGCAGGAATTACATTCCCGGATCCCTCTTTAAAATCATCTGTGGTCGTAAATTCGTCTGAAATATTAAACATCCATCCTGCATTGACATCCGAAAGCGCCGGAAGATCTGCAAAAGCCACCGTGCCATGCGGCTGCAATCCACCTTTTAGTCCCTCTGATACGTCTTTTGCCTGCTGATAATAATATTTAGCATTATCAGAGTCTTCGCCCTCCCGGCTGCCGGTACCGCCAACGGCATAGCTTTCCGCCTTGGTTGCGCTTGCCGCCGCATCTGCCCGGCTTGTTTCTGCCTTTGCCGCTTCCACCTTAATCTTGGCAAGATAATTTGGCTCTAAGTGTTTTCCCTCGATGCTTCCTTCTTTCACGATTGCCGACACCTTACCATCCGTGCCAATGGTAAAAGCCACGGTATCCGTATCAAGAAACTCATACCGCGTAATCAGCGCCGACAAATCTATGTACTGCTTCGTGCCATCGATCAGAGTAAGTATGATCTGCTCCGTAACCGGGTCATAGTCAACGTTGACAGCAATTTTCTCCATCTGCGTGTCGATCGTAACCTTTGAACCATTCTTTTTTGTGATCGTGATGATTCCGGTCGACTCCTCAAAGGTCACATCCGACACAAGAGTTGCCACCTCTGTTTTCGTGGCTTTTGTGGTATCCAGAGTAATCACACGGTCGTCAAGTATGTCTGTCGCACTGTCCAGTCTGTTAAGATTTACCTTATTTATAGGTGTTGCATCGCTCGGGTAATTTTCCCAGTTAATACGGCTATACGCTTTGTTCATACTTTTTCATCCTCTCTTTCAGGTTTTCTATTTCTTCATGTTGCAACTGCACCGCAGCGATCAGATCAGCAATCAGTTCCGTCTTATCCAGAGCATAGTACATGTTCCCGTCCGGATCCGGATTCTCGGAGCAGATCGCCCAGTCTTCATCTCCAATCGCCGCCAGCACTTCCTGCGCAATCAGACCATGCCGGTAATGCCCGTTCTGGTCGTAGTTATAAACAAATCTGCAAGGGCGCAAGGACTGTATAAGCGCGGTGCTCTTTTCTCTGTCAAGGGATTCTATCCCGTGCTTTAGTCGCTTGTCAGAATAAGATTCCCATCCATAAGACGATATTCCTTTTCCGCTTGAGAGCATTTGCGCTATGGTGTTTGCCGACGTGTCACGCACCGCCACAGCAGAGTAACTTGCCGTGAGTTCTCTCGTATCTGCTGCTGACTTCAAACCATCCGTTCCTATCTGCACGAGTGTTCCTTCCCGTTTCAGTTCAACCAAGTTGTCCGTACTCTCTGTCGCGTCAATATGCACATACCCACCGGTCATCTCCACAGATCCCCTGAGTTCCAACAAATCAGCTCTAATCTTTAATCCCTCTGCTGACTGGTTAATTTCCGAAACGACACTGTCCCGGGAAACTTTGCTTGTGATCCCCTCTGCATTGACCTGTATTGCCGCCGCAAGCTGTCCTTCTTTTTCCGTTGCCCGGCTGACCTCTGCAGTAATGCTCTCTGCCGTCTGGGTAATCTTACTGGATAGTGTGCCCTCGGCGCTCGTTGCACGGTTGACCTCTGCAGTAATGCTACTCGCATTCTGGGTAATCCTTGATGATAACCCATCTGTGGTATTTTTTACCTCTGCCCGGATTTCTGATGCTGTCTGTGTAATCTGTGACTGCAAGCCTTTTTCCACATCAACAATCGTTGACTTCGTTTCCTCAATCGACCGTTCGAGAGTATTGCTCTTCCCCTTAAGCTGCAGGATACTTCTCTGCACGCCGTTGACTTTGCTTGTCCGGTACTCTTCCCCGTCAGCTTCCAGACTGTCCCTCATTGCCTGTATGCCTTTCAGCGTGCGCTTTAAGATGTACGATTCAATCAATTTATACCGGGTCTGCAGCCGCACCGCATCGCCAACCTCTAAGCAAGGATTTCCCAGGCAATCCGCCGTAAACGGTCGATATGTAACGCCAGTAATTTTTGCAAGGACATTATTTGCTATACTGGTCAGTTCGTCTGTTCCCTTGCCATATAGCAAAAAGTTCCCCTCGATCACATATGCATTGTTCCCATTGCCAACGATAACTCCAATGTCGTTTTCTTTCTCCCGGATCTGAAGCTTGTCTATCGGGCAAACGGTATAGTCCTCATACTTTGCAGACACGTAGATGCCTTTCCCTATACCGTATGATTTCGGATCCCGCGGAAAAAGATCATCTGCCGGATAGAGGTCGTCCGCGGGGTAAAGCCCATCAATATTCTGCTCAAGATACACATAATGGAACTTCCCATAGCGTCCCATGTGACCCATGCAGCCGTTTGCTTCAAGAACGCAGGATAAGGTTTCTTTTCCACCTATGGATTCGCCCACCGTGCTTGTCTCCGCCGTACCGGTACTTGTATCTGTCGACACCGTGACTTCCACCGTCTTTTCGACGGTCATGCTGTCATTCACGAGTTCCACATCGTCCTGCTCCACATCGAAATGCGAAAAGAATGCATCCCGGAAAGATTTTAAGGTCATCGGAAACTTAAGCGTGTTGTACCACGCCGTCACATCCGCATTGACCACATCGTACAAAGCATCGTAAGCCACCACATCACGGTATTTTCTGTCTGCCGTAGGCGTATCGGAATAAACCTTATATCGTCCGATTTGAAGCGAATTCGCCGCATTCCCGCCGATCGTCATTTTTACAGTCAGCCACTTTCCTTTCATCGGTAAAAATACATTGGACACCTTGAACTTAATCATTCCGGCTTCACAGCAACCGAACGTCAACTCACTCTCGGAGCAGAGGCTTTCTGTCAGTTCAAATTCTTCCTGATGAAGTTCATTGTTCGTGATATTCACAAGCCCATCATCCGATGTAATTGTGATCTGCTTATCCACACTATTCTGTTTGAACAAATCCGCATACTCATAATCAATCAATTTACACTACCTCCATACCCAACAAACGCCAGCCGGAAAGAAGAATACTCCACGGTCGTCTCATCCGCATAATCAATGGTATATTCTATATCCGGCAGATAGCAGTCCATCGTTACATAATCGCCAAGTTCCGGCATCCACGCCGTGACAAGCGCTTTTTTCTCTGTCGCAGTTGAATACTGTGCCTTGATGCTGTCCATCAGCGGGCGCAACGCCACTTCATCAATATCGTTTGGCGTTTCCCACTCAACTTTAATTGCAACATTCTGTAAGGCCTCTCGATGTAAGATGCCGTTTGCATCCCGGTAAGAATCCAGATCTTGCCCTTTGATGCCGCACTTGAATTTCTTAGCTTCAATGTATCGGAAAGGAACGGTATAATCGCCTACCTTTATCAAAAATCCACCGTATGCCATTTTCTCCGCTCCTCTCTCTAAAAATCAAATGCCGGTCTGCCGGTTCTCCGGAAATAATCATTTGCACCCTCGCGTACAACTTTGAATATGCCGCTTTCCTCTGCTACGATCCGCACCGTCTGAACACCTTCCATTTTGCTTGCAATCATATCTGCGAGCGGTTCCATATAAGAAAGGTTATTTTCCAGCGGAAGCACTGCTTCCCGTCCAGCCTCTCCGATATTTACAAGAGTGCTGCCGGTTGTGACACCGCCGTTAGCTAAACGAGGGATGCTGATTGTCGGCAATGTCTGCAGATTTGGGTGAAACGTTCCACCGCCCAGCCAATCCGGCATATCAAATCCAACACTATTCAGTGCTTCCAAAACCTTATTAACACCGGCTATCACGCTGTTTGCCATATTCTCGACAAACGATATGATAGAATTGATCTTCCTTTTAATTCCCGATACAATAGCATCAAAAATACCAAAAAGGGTTGTTTTCATGCTTGTCCAAGATTCCCGCCAACCGCCTTTGATATTGCGCAAGGAATCCGAAATATGCCCTTTTATAGCGTTAATTGCCGCTTTCACACCATCTTTCATACTGTTCCAAATCGTACCCAAGATAAGTTTCATCTCATTCCAGATCGCAGAAAAAATTTCCCGGATTCCCCTCCACGCCTGTTCCCAATCGCCGGTAAAAATACCGACAATAAAATCAATAAGACCCGACAGGAAATCCATGATATTCGCCACCGTATCGGATATAAAGCCTACAAAATTCATCACGCCTTCAATAAGGCACTGAATAATCGGCAGCAATACCGGCAGGATATTCTCAATGATCCACTCAATAACCGGCACCAGCACCTCTTCCCAGAGTTTTTTCACATTGTCTATGACTGTCCCCAGCAAACCAAGAAAGCTGTCAAGCATCGGCTGAATGTGCTGCTCCATGACTTCGTGGAATTTTGCTGCAATCTCATCCAGTACCGGTTTGACATATGTATTCCAGACTTCCAGAAACTTCGCCGTAATTTCATCAAGTCCGTCTCTCAAACTCTGCATGAGTGGATGTATATGCTCGTCATATAAAGCCACAACCCCATCCGCGAAATACTGTACTGTATCCGATATAGCACCAGTGACTTCCGACACAACTTCAAGAATTCCTTCAAGGGCTGTCCGAATTTCCTCGCTGTTATTCACAAACGGATCTATGAATAAGTGCATCAGATCATCTCGGAACTGCGCCACCAGAAGCGTTACCGTGCCAAATATATCCGAAAACATCTGAATCAGATTTGCCGTGATCTGCTGCCCGTCCTCATTGCCGAATGCCTGGAACACAAAAGCAAATGCTTCCGCCGCTTCGCCCGCAAGCTGTGCCACGTCAACGCCGATGTCAAACATCCGAATAAGGTACTCGGTGATTCTGCCGCTATTCTGCTGCAAATACAGGTCGATGCCGCCAATGATATTCTGTGCGATCGTAGCCCCTATACTGACAACAGACGCGCCAATCTGACCAACACTGTACGTCAGCGTCATTACAAAGTTGTCTGCCGCCGCCTGCAAATCTGCATTGCCAAAGATATCCGATAGAGAGCCACGGATTGATTCGATACTGCCGCGAATATCTGCGATCTGACTGTCAATATCCAGCGCCGCCCACGTCTCATCCCATCCGCGGATCACTTCTGCCTTGATCTGCTTAAGATAATCGAGGAACGGCTGCAATTTACCGATCAGCGCGTCGCTTGTCGGCACTTCCTCATACATCGTAGAGGCATCTGTTCCACCGCCACCGCCGCCGGAACTGTTTGAGTTAATCACATTCAATTCATCAAACCCCTGCAACGCTCCCGCCGCTTTCTTTGCCGCTCCCGCAGTGCCATTCAACGACTTCGCATAATCCACCTGCTGTTGCTTCGCCCGTGTCCATGTGCTCTTTCCAGAGAGCGCCGCCACAAGTTCATTCATCTTATTGACCGCCGTCGTAATCCAGTTGCAGAGTGTCACAATCGCCGGAATGACAGCAGATACAATCGGCGCCGCCAGCGTTCCCAGTGATGCTTTGAGTGTAGCTGTGGCAGATTTCAGCTCGGACATCCGTGAATTAAAGTCAGAGGAATACTTCGCCATGTTCTGGATGCCCTCTTTAAAGGCGGCAACCATTGCGTTAAAAGCCTTTGTTATCCAATTAAAAATAAACAGCGAGAGAGTTATTCCTTCCAGTCTTGATAAAAGTGTGGACATCAGCCCCGCGGATTTCTTTGCTGCTTTTCCAACCTTTTCAATCTGCTTTGAACCGGAGCCGACCTTGGCTTCCTTGGCGGCAACCTCTTCCATCTTTCTTTTTGTAACATCAAGCTGACGATTTACTTCCTTTAATTTCTCCGCTTTCTTCTGATACTCTGCTGTGCCTTTAGGGTCAACGTTAGCTGTTCCATCTGCTTCCATGTCACGCATCTGCGCTTTGACCTTGGATGCTTCTGCCCCTACCTGCGCCATCTGGTCTTTGATATTCTTCCACTTATCAGAAATTTCTCTGCTTGACCCATTTTCGTCCATTTCATTCAAGCGCATGATTAAACGGTCAGCCTGCTGTCCAATCGTTTCAAAATCCATCTCCATCTTCTTATAAGAAACGGAATTTGTTTTTTTTCCAAGAGCAACCCACTCTTCCATCTTTTTTCTTAAACGATCTTGTTTCGCGCTCACCGAATCAAGTGCTTTTTCTGCTTCAAGATATGGCTTTGATGGAACAAATTTTTCTGTGTTCTTTAATTCCTCTGATAGCTTTTTCCCCTTTGCCACCAATGCATCAAACTGACCTTGCAGATTCTTATACTCTTCTGTCGGAATCTTCATCTGCTCAATCTCACGCATCCCGTCAGAAAGTTTCTTTGCTTCACTTGTCAGCTTCTGAAACTTGGCTTCCAACTGCAACAGCTGGCTAGATGCTTTCCCGTTTTCAATTAACGTCCGTATTCTGATTTCTCCATCATATCCACCAGCCATATGCAATCCTCACTTTCTAACCTAATCCCAGTTCCTTTTCTGCCTTTTTCTTGGCTCTGATCTCCGCCATCATCCGGTCATACTCGTCGATGGCACCTTTTTCATTCTCTGTATACTCTTTTTTAACTTCCGGTTGATCCAGTGCATAGATCTGCTGCGCTTCCTGCACAGCTTTTCTTTCCTCGTTCCCCATCTTCCCGGTAACTTTCTTCCGGCGTATTTCAATGACCTGCTGAAATGACGATTGTTCATGCGGCATATTCCAGAGCAGACCGTTGAACATCCACCAGTGCATATCATCCAGGGAAAGGTCTATCCCGTATATCTGCCGGAAATCTGCATAGATGCGCCACTGGTCGACATCATAGTCAATCAGCCGGCGCTTATCCTGCGAAGAACCCGACTTATCATGAAACCAGCCGTTCAAAAACCACTCGACACATTCCTGCAGTTCTTCCCCGTCCGGATGCTCCCGGTCATCGAACAGCAGCCAGATCAGTGCGTCACTCTTTTCGTACTCATTCAGTTCTTTGTCATACTGCACAAGGAATACCTGTATGCCGATCCGAAATGAAGTATTGACCTCGTACCCGCGCCATTCAGTAGGCAGCGGATCGAGCATGACGTTTATCATGCCCGCGCCCCTTTTCTGCCGGAGTTGTACCGTTTTCTGGTCATCTCGTAACGTTTGCCGAAGAGTTTATTCATGACCGGAATAATACCCTCGACAAATTCCACCAGCGCTGCTTCATCCGGCACGATGTCCCCGTAAATGCTCTGAACCGTTCCCTCGCCGAACAGTTTGTCAATCTCCTCGGCGATCTGTTTCAGGTATCTCACGCGGATACGGTTGATCTGCAGCACTCTCTCCACATCAACCTCTCCAGAAGCCGTTTCTTCCTGCTCATGTTCCTTTTTCCACGCCATCGCTTCTTTCTCACAATTCGCAGAGATTTCCTGCAAATTATTGATGATCTTGGCAAAACACTCCGCCGTGTCCGCATCTGCCACGTTCACGCGCAGAACCGTAACCAGATCTCCATCTTCATCCTTAATCGCAATCTTTTTCAGACCACTGTTTAATTTCAATTCTTCCACGAAAATTACCATCCTTTCAGAAATGGGGCAGGACTGAAAGGAACCCACCCCATTATGCTAATTTTTGATTAACACCTTATTTTGCCGCCCAGGAATATGAGCCGTCCTCGCTACTGATCGTGATCGTTCCCTGCTCCACATCGCCGTTACCATTGATCTGAAGTGTCGATTTCAGCGTGTCGCCGCCCGCTCCACCGGTACTTGACGGGCATACGGTAACCGGAACGCGGATGCAATCACCCACACCGGCTGTCAAATCCGTCTTGTAGAAACGGTAATAATATGTCTCGCAGGCTTTACCGGTCGGAAACGTCTTAAACATATCGTCGATCGTTTTCTGCATATCATCCGAAAGATACTCTCTCTCCGGAGACATGCTAAGCGCATACCCTTTCACGGTATTGCTTGCGCTTTTCATATTGACGTACTGCTTGGAATCTGTACTGGGTCCCCAGTCCTCTGTAATCTCTGTATAACCATCGCCCATCTCTGCCAGTTTTCCAGCGTTGCCACCCATGAGCAGCCCAATGTCAAGCAGAGATACCATGTTTGTTCTGTCCTGCGCGAAGAACTGTAAATTAAATTTCATCTTCCATCCTCCTTATTTCTTGTAAAAATATTTCAGCTGCATATTTACAGCGTAAGTTACTGTTTTCTCATTCTGATTACCGCCGAACACCGGAGATGTCCTTGCGATCGCTTCCAATGTCAGATGCGGATCTTTAAATTCAATCCCACTCTCTTCCATCCACGCTGCAAGATTATTAAGCATCTCCTGTGCATCCATGCTCGCCTTATTGGTAGTTGGCGAACATTTATAAATGATCTGGAACGGCATCTGCGCCACATAGCTTCCACTGACATATTTTTTCAGATATACCGCTCCCTGTATCGGAAACACACCAATGGATCTATCCTCATTAATGGAGTTCCACTTCACGGTTGAATTGTCCGCCTTAAATCCCCGGGGATAATCCGGATATGCCAGCACCAATGCAAGAAGCCCTTTTCCTGCGTTCTCCGCATCCCGGATGGTAAGTTTTTCTGGTTCTGCCATTTATACACCTCCTACCTCAAAATGCGGCAAGATATCCTCATACTTGTCAATCGTTGTTACCCTGTAGCAATCGTCGCAGTGATCAAGCATCCACTGATAGGCATCGTTCTCTGGTAACGTTGCATCCGTATGATCCCCCTTGATAAAGAAATCCTGTGCCGGATTGAATGTCAAAAAATACTGCTTGCATTTGTCCGGCATATTTCCCCACTCTTTCGGCGGAAGGTATGATTTACTGACATTAGAAAAATCGATATACAGTTTCACTGCATCCGCGCTGTCCATGCCGCTCTTAGATACGTTCGCGCCCTTGGTTTCTACAAGGTCGACACCCTCGAGCAGTGTCGGGTAATATGTTTCTTCCTCGGTTTCCGCGTTGAATGAGCGGTTGAAAAGGGTAACTGTTTTGTTATCGAAAAATCCCATATTTATTCCTCGATTGTTTCAATGCCATATTCCTTGGCACAAGTGTTCTCGATCTTGCATCCGCGATAGTTCTTCCATTCTCCAATGAAATAAGCCACATCGGCAGTTGAAAGAAGCTCTAATGATTTCCCAAGAAACCACAGTGGTTTTGCGTCATGCGGTGCAGACTGGAAAAAACTGTCGATAACCTCAACATCTTCTCCATTGAACTTTTCCTTTACAGCCGAAACTGCCCTTTCTCTTTCTTTAAGGATCTGCTCATCCGTCTTATCTTTCATTGGCTGTGAAATAAAAATTCTCTTCATGTTTTCCTCCTAATATCCTGCATATAATAATCCGGTGCCGGACAGGTATTCGCATACCGTGTCATAACAAAGCCGGTTCTGCGCCGTCTTGTCGTTCAGCACCTTATCTATCAGCGTCTCATTGGTTCCGAAGCTGATCGACCGACCACCGGAAGACATCGACTTCACATTGCCGCCCTTTTCATCACTGGCGTGCGTGGTCTTAAAATCAATCTGATAGAGTAAGTCCGCCAGCGCACAGGTAGCTTTCTGAATCTTCTCGTCATATTCCTGCAAAGATTCCTCTGTAATGTTCCCATAGGTCAACTGTTCCAGCTTTTCAGATGCCCGGTCATTCCACTTAGGGAAAAGGGATTCCTCGATAGAATCCCCATAGTATTTATTCTGATAGAAGTCATACGTGGTATATCCCATCTTGGAATCCCCCTTTCTTATGAGAAATCAACAAGCAAATTCTCGTTGAGTTCCTTGATGCCGTAGATCATATCAAAGGAAATCATGTCCTGCTTGTGCTCGGAATCGTAAGAGAATACGACACGGACGCCGAGACCATCTGCGGATGCAATGTATGCATTTTTGTTGCCCATCGGCAGTTCAAGGTTACGGGTCACAAGTGCCAGACCGTTCCGGTGGAATCCAAGAGCATGTGCCTTGTTCACGATAAAAGCATCTGTTGCTGTCGCGATGGTCTCCGGGATGTTCTGATCTACCTTAACCGTACCAGCTCCAGATGCAAGCGTTACATCCTCGGTCACAGTGTAGAGATATCCGTTCACGATAAGCTGATCCCCTTTTTTGATGGTAGCCGCCGCTGTCTTTCCATCAGAAACGGTAAACTCTGTGGCATCCTTCGTTCCGGTAACCTTGTAGGATGTAACGGTTCCTGCGGCATCGTTCTGGTTCTCCGGGCAGTTCTGGGACATAAAAGTCTCACAGGTATACACCTTGCCGATCTCGGACTCTTTCAGTGCGATAGAATCTCCCTTGTAGCACTGCTTTGCAAAGTTATCCAGCGTGTTGTACTTGTACAGGATCGTCGGCGGCAGAATTAAGCGTCTGTCCGTGCGCGGTGCCTTTGCCTGATCCAACGCCTTACCAACGCCGGCAATGTCCGAGATTACCGGTGTGCCGGACACAGTAGCTTTCTTCTTTGCTTTTGCAATACCGACCGCCAGAAGATCGGCGTCGATCTGCTGCGCCATAGCCTGCATGGCCGGCGTGATTACCTGCTCGGAAAAATTCTTGATATCAAGAGTCATCTCTTTGGCACCCACATTAACTGTGATATCCCGGAATCTGTCCATCTTGACCGTCGTAGATCCCTCTGTAATATCCTGTGCCACCGTCTGACCGGTGAAATTCTTCGCCACGAATGTAGCCGGCTTTCTCACGGTAATGGTATCGCCCACCTTTACAAACTCCTGGGAATAATCTCTGTGCACGAGATTCGCCATCGTAAGGTTGCTCTGTAATACCATCAACGCTTCATTTGCGATAATCTGCGGGGTTAAAATTGTGTTTGGCATAAATGTTCCTCCTTATTACTGATTCTGTTCGCGCCATTTCTTATAGGTCGCGAAATCCATTTTGTTCGGGTCTCCGGTAATCGGCTCGGTTTTTGCTCCGGCTCCCATCGGAGTAGTGAATGTTGCCTGATTCTGTTCATTCTGCTGCGCCTGTTCATCAACAAATGCGCTCGCATCATTCTTCTTGGCATCTTCCAGTAAGTCATTGAATCCGATCAACTTACCGTCCTTGACGGATACGTTCGCGGCAATGTCGCTCATGATCGCTTTTTTTGCGGATGCCGAGGAAAACTTGACACCCTCAAATGCCTTTTCCAGCAAGTCACTTTTCTCACGCTCTGCAATCTTGGCATCATAATCTTTCTTTGCTGTCTCAGCCTTCTCTTTCCACTTATCACGCTCTTTTGTGATGGTTTCAAGGTCTTTGCCGTCGAACCCCTTTAAAGTCTCTTCCGCAGTCTCTGCACGTGCCTTGTACTGGTCACGTTCACCTTCCACTTTTTTGACTTTCTTATCGAGTTCGTCCTTGGAGTATAACTCCTCTTCTCCGAAGCTCTTCTTGATGGACTCTTTCGTCTCATCTGTCAGTTCTAAGCCAAGTTTTTCTAATTCTGTGATTACATTTACCATGTTCCTATACCTCTTTCTTTCCAAGTTGTTACTCCGGTCAGTCCGGCACGAATGAGTTGCTATTTACTCCATAGCTGGCAATCTGCAAAATAAAAAGCACGCCCAAAACAGGACGTGCCATAACAACATCCTATAATTTTTGTAGGGTAGCGGGCGGATTCCTACGTTCCGTCCGGTGCTATTCATTTGTTAAATATATTGTAGCATGGGAATATAAAAGATTTGTGCCATTTTTCAGCACACAAAAAGCGCCTATATTTCAAGGCGCTTTTCTGTGTAACACATATGAAAGGAGGTGCAAATGGATGAGCAACTTCCATCTGGCAATATTATAATAACTCATGCTGGTACATGATTTGTGCCAAAATAAAAGAGGAAGCGCTATGCTCCCTCTTTTCTCTGTTTCCAGAGCGGCTTATATGTTCCATTCCTTACTTTGTCATAATTATGAATATAATAATCATATTCTTTCTCATATTCAGCTTCCGACATATCTGTACGAATAAACGGATATTCGGCTTTTGTCAAAAACTCTTTAAAATTCTTATATCTTCTCTCCATAGGTTTTCATTCCATTCTTTGCATACTCTTTTATAGCCTTGTCTCGCAGTGCAATCTCTACCTTCCAAGGATCAATATATCCATCCCTATCCAGCATATCCATTTCAATTTTTTTTCTAAGTTCTTCGTATTCAAGCGGTAAATATGCGCTATTTTTCATTCCATTGCTTTCTACTAATGTTATTATACCATCATTTCTAACCGCCGCAACAACATTTATCTCTGTTTCATTCACCATCAATCCGACATCCGGAAATGATAACTCTGTGTCAACATTATGATTGTGCAAAAATGCCACATTGCTGTGTTTTTTCAGATATGGATAATCCGGGACAACTGATTCCGGTAATCTGTCGGTAACATATCGTCCAATTTCTCCTGTGTTTAAATCCACAAACACGCTATGTTCAAATCCGTCCGCATCTCCTAATTTTGCCAGTTCTTTTGCAACTGTCGATAGACTATCGTTTATATTTCCATCGTATGATTCTAAATCTATTCTATAGGTTCTATTTTCATCATACTTTACTTTTGCCCCCGTATTCACAGAATGAGCCGCCTTGCCTGTCCTCCGATTCTGATACGCCGTCGCCCTGCCATTCGCCTTTGCTGACTGCGCCCGCTTAAATCCGGCTACCTTGATTCTATCAGCCTGTGTCTGCAATCCATTGTCCGCGCAGAACTGCTTATACTTCTGATTCTGCGTCCGCAGGCGGTATGCCAGACGATCATATTCCGGTTGTAGCATGGTCTTTACGTCTGTTTCCGCCACACCGTCAATCTCTGCCTGTTTCACAAGTAGCTGCCGCTTCGTCTGCCGGATGGCACGCTCCATTGCTCTTTGCTGCTGTTGCAGTTCATATACCTTCCGGTTCTCCTCACTGTCAATCTTAAGATTGCCGTTTTCATCCAGATACGGATTTCGCAAAGACTTGTTCCAGGGCTTATGGGAGTGCCGACAGTTATACCCATGCAGCCCCAGAGGATTTAAGACGTGTCCTGTCCCGTTCACAATATCATAGCCGGTCGTTTCCGCCAGATTCGGCGCATCCGGTTCGCTCCCAGATATTTTATAGCATCTGCCCTGCCAGTTATCATGACCGGCAAGATACGGTTGTCCTTTTCCCTGTGTCCTCGCGCCCAAGTGTGCTGACACGAGCACATATTCTACATTATGCTCCGCTATATAATGATTGGTTACCTGCGCCGCCGTCTGGTTCATAGACGTGACTACGCACATTCTGACCGCCGCTTCCAGTGTCCGGCGCGTTCCGGTTGGGTAATCGATCATGATTCCGGTTTTACCATACCGGTCCAATATATCGCACACCGCCGCGCTGTATGACTGCACGCCGGCCGCCACACGCATCTCGGCTTCATTGAGCATATTCATGAGATCACGTTGCGACTGCATCATGGTGGAACGTGTCAGATTGTTCACTTCTCCGAGTGTTTTCTTAAATTCTGCATCTAGTAGCTCCATGACAACCGGATTTTCAAGTGGGGATACCGCATCTATTCCAAGGCGGGACAGCGTGCTTTTATCATCATCCCAAGATGTCAGCACCGCATCCTGCAATAATCTGCGGATTTCTGCCGTTGATTTCTGCGTAAGGGCAGATAATCGTTTCACAATTTCATTCTGATGCAAGCCCAGCTGCCGCAGCTTATACAGTTCCATATCGGTTGTTCCGGCCATAGCTTCCGCTTTAAGTAACCGCATAGCAATGTCCTGCAATATCCAGTCCTCAAGTTCCTGCTCATATGAAATTAGTACGTCTGATTTTCCGTAAAAATAATCCGGTTCCAGCATATTATCCCTTCCCCACTTCTTTCCTTACCAGGTCAAGCCACTGCTCTCCGTGCTCCTGCTTTGCGTGTTCAAACCAATGGTCAATGGCGCCTGCCTTGCTATAATGCAATAACGTATCCGTCAGTATTGGCTTTCTTTTACCCTCTCCAACAACAACCCTTCCCTCTTCATCAGTTCTTAACAGTCCCTCATACTGATAATGTGCATACGGCGTATCTGTTGCTATAAGCCCCGGTTCAATAATGTGTGTTGCGCTTACCATTGCACTCTGTTGACTTTCCGGCATATACGGCACCATATCATTAAGCACCTGCTGATCCAGTGCATCCTGGGCGCGCCTTAGGTTATCATCTATCCGCTTCGTGTCAATGTGAATGCTTACGCCGCCGACAATCTTGTTGTACTTCATTCAACCGCCCCTATTCCTCTTTGAATAATCCTTTATCCTGTGCCCCGCTTGCTTCCTCAACCGCCGCCTTGGCTTCTTCTTCCGAATACCCCTCAAACCTGACAAGATACTGCCACTTCGGAATGTACCCAGAGTTGGCAAGCGTAAGGTTCCGCATCCTGTCCTCTTCCTCGTTGTAGGTAATGTCCCCAAAGTCATACTGTGGTTCATAGTCGCCCGCCGGCGCAAGGCCATACAGATCAGCAAATACAGACTGCGCATAGAATAAATCATCGAGGCACTTCTGCATTGCATCCCGCACATCCTTGATAAGCTGGATGGTTCTGCGATCATCGGATTCTACCTGTGTGGCAGTTACCATGCCGGTTTTCTCGTCAATCACGAAATACCCATTGGAGAACCCACACTTCACACCGACAAGGGATAACTGCTGATTGATTCCGCTCTTTCTCGTGTCCGTGTTCAATGTCGGGTTGACCTCATGGTACGTTTCCTCTGCATCCATTCCTGCCATTGCCTTGAAAAACTTAGGCAATTTTACATGTGGTCTTACTGTGTTGCCTTTCTCGTCCTTGTATGCCGGCTTTTGAATCAGCCTGTCATCCACTATGACCATCCTCCGGCTTTCCTCGATTTCCTCCGCATTCCGGCTATACGCAATATCTAAATCTTTTAACTCCTCGGTCGCATCTGCAAAGGCTGATAGTCCAAGCGGGCTGTTCAGATCAATGTCATTCGATGATGGCATCCGGAATAATCCAAATAACATCGAGTTGATCTGCTCGCCGTTCCTCTTCGTAATGTGCACGTCTGGCTGCAATGCCGCCCAGTTTGTCATACTTAAGTCAATCGGCTTTCCAATCTCCCCTGCATTTCGCGACACGAACGCTCTGTTCGATATGGAGTAGTAAGTTGTCTCGGTGTACTCTTCTGCATCCGGCATTCTCACACTGGCGGTAAAAAATCTGTGGTATTCCAGCTTGGTATAATGCTCGTCACCCTCCTGGTAGCTGTCCTGAAACACTATCCCGGTTATATTGTGGTTTCCATCGAGACTCGTTATCTCGAACCTGTCCGGCGTTACCAGATCCACTCCTGTTCCGTTTGGCTTAAGGATAACCGTACCACAGGCACACATAAGCTCCGTCCATTCCCGGATGCGGTCATGCACAGACTTCTCCCAGAACTGCGTCATGTACTCTTTTCTCGCTCCGTCAAACGTCACATCAATCGCAAGCGTAGCAAGTCTGCCGATTTCTCCACAGACGAATTTTGCAAATTTGATTGTCTTAATTCCCTCTTCCGGGTCTATCCAGTCCGGTTCGCCCTTATAAATCAACATCCAGTTCTGGATTGCCTTTTGCATATCCCCGGATGTAATGCCAGTCACTTTGAACTGGTCTTTTACTTCTGACAGGAACATTCTGCTCCACCATTCTTTGATAGCTGACATAATTCCCATTGTTTCCTCCTAAATAAGTCCCCTGTTATATCTTCTTGCTACTGTGTAAATAAAGTATCTGATAAGGTCCATGTGGTGGTCGTACTCCTTGATTACCCTGTCTTCTCCCACAGCTTTCTCATCCCAGGCATACGCTCCAAACTCTTTTTGCGTCTCCACACAGCTTTCGTGGATCTGGAGCATACCGAGATTCAGATACTTCGTTACCTCCTGTATTCCGTTCAGAACGTCATTATTTCCGTCCATGCAGGTAAATTCCCCGTATTTCCGGATTGTGGCTTTCATTGCTGCCGCTGACGGGTCGATAACGATTGACGTTATCGGGAAGTCCCCGGCGATTTCCTGTATGATTTTGTAATATGCTTCGTTGTCAATGGTTACGCCCTTTTCTCTTCCGGAATAGTGCCCCTCCCGGAGCATCCTCACCCTGCCGCTATTCTGCAACTCCATCAGCCCTACCGCGAACGGGTTCATAGTTCCGTAGTCGATGGAAAGATAATAGGATGACTGCGGGCTATACTCATATTCTCCGTGGAAGATGTTCTTTTCCTTATCGAACATTCCATAGACAAGCCCCTCTGCAATGACCCACAACCCACGGATAAACCGGTCATAGAATACACCGCTATACATCGCCCGGTATCGTGCTTTTACCTTTTCAGAAAGAGAAAGGTTATCGTCCATTGTAAAATGCAGATAGATTATCTCTTTCAACCCATCTGGCTTATTTTCCTCTGCCGCTTTCTGCCTTATCTCCTCAACCTTTTTCTTTCCAAGATACCCGGTTGATTTATCTATCCAGTTTTCCTTGAACCAATGGCTGGGGCTGTCCGGGTTGCAGTTAAACCAGAACTTTGAACCATCCACAGAGCAACGTCCTGTTGCCTGATTCACGAATGATTCCGGCATGAGGGCGACCTCGTCAAAGAACATACCGGCAAGTGTGATACCCTGTATCAAATCCTGCGACCGTTCATCTTTTCCGCCGAATATGTAAAAGAAATTTACAACTTCGCCCTTTGAAATCTCGACCATGTTGTCGGAGCGGTGGTCTGCTACCTTGTAGCCACGGCTCTTTAGCATCAGTTTTAACCAGAACAAAACATTTCGCCGAAAGGAGCCGATCGTCTTTCCTGCCATGCCAAGGTTTTGCTGGTTGAATGTACTCATAGCCCACAACGCAAAACTAAGTGACATGCTGAGTGTCTTACCGCTTCGGATCGCTCCGTCCGCTATGATGCCGTCCATATCCTTTACTGGGGATGTATCGCACCACCAGGTAAGGACTTTCTTTTGCTTGGTCGAGAACGGGCGAAACTCAAAACCGTTCTGCTGGTACTTCCTTTTCATCCGAACGGCATTTCGCATGATGTTTTCTTTTAACTTGGCTATGCGCTCGTCAATATTTTTCCATTCAGTCATCCGACCACACTTCCTGCGCTGATGCGTTTAATGCTTCTAAGAAGTTGTCCTGCTCTGGTGTATCATCCGCACTCTCTTTGGTCTGCATTTCAAGTTTGAGCATCTCAAGTTCAAGTTTCCGCTTGTCAAATTCTCTTCGGTGCTTGTCGTCTGGATTCATCTCAAAGAACTTCGTGAGCCAATCAATCGCCCTCTGTTCGTCTTTCATGACCACAGTCAAGCCGTTTTGTCCCTCTGTGATGCTCTTAATCATCTGCGTATCAACCTCACTGGATTCCCTTGCCCTCAAGGAATTAACCCGAACCATCCGACCGTCTTTTGTTTCAATATCTTCCCGCCCGAACTCCAGCACATTCCCGATATCACCGAACGCAATCCTCATCTGCAATTCCACGAGATCCTCTGTTCCGGCTACTATCTGCTGCCGCTTGATCTCTTTTAGGCGTTCTATCTCTTCTCGCACCTTAGTATTTCTTAGTAGCATGCAGCCATTAACCATTGCTGTATCATACTTGCATCCATATGCTTTCTGGTAACTTTGCGCCGCATTGAACGTCTTGCTGTAATATATACAAAACATCTGCTGTTCCGGCGTAAGGTCATCATTCTGTAGTGTCTCTTTTGTACCGTCATCTATGGGCACTGCTTTCTTGTGTGCACCCTTTGGCTTTTGTGTGCACACCTTTTCTATTTTGTGTGCACCCTCTCCCCTGCTCCATCCATACCGTTTCTTCCAACTCTTGACAGTGTTGATAGTGGTTCCGTACTTCTCCGCTATCTCCTTGTATTTCATTCCTGCCATATAGTCCTGTTCTGCCTTCTCGTAATTCTCCACTATCTCACATCCTCTCTGTTAAATGGTATATTTCTAACCTCATACCATAATTATAAAACAGATAATCAGTGGACTTGTGCCATTTTAGGCATGAAAAAAGAGAGGGTAAAACCTCTCTTTTCCTTTTTACTTACTCTTCTTTTTGTACTATCTTTTCAATAGGCTTAGCAACATCAACATATTTCATTTCTAATGGTTTAAACAAATTTTGTACTTCCTTTGGCGTATCTATTGTGGTGTATATTTGTAGCCCTTTGTCTAATAGCGAAATGGTTTTATCGAAAGCCTGGGAAACAATTCCAACCTGTTCACCATCTTCCAACTTTATATTAGTTATTTCCTCTAACTCAACTACAGTGCTTTTTACAATCTGATCATATACCAACTTAAGTCCATCTAAATACTGTTCTTTTGTTTTTTGATCAATTTTCATATTTTCATATATAACTTCTTGCTGTTTTATCGTCAATTGATGACTTTTTATCACATAACACTTATCAATAAATGCTGCTATATTATTTAACAATACACTAGCCGACACCCCAACAGCCGATACTGCTAAAATTGTTATCCATAAGGAACCAACATCCATTGATTCAAACTGCAAGTGTTCTTCATCAGATTTAAAAAATGGACATTTGTATAAAATAAAATCTAATTCATCAATACACTTTCTAAATTCCTGAAAATCCTTGCATTCAGGTAACTTTATATCTATACCCTGAGCAGAATTCTCCTCAAAACCCATTGACTCATATAATTCAATCACATCCTGTATGCTCATCAATAATTCTTTATGTCTATTTCTTATAGATGTCCAATCTGACGAACTTACCTCGAACTCGTTCCTAGTTATTAACGCCTGAGGTATTGCATTGATGAATGCTGCTATTTTTTCTTCAAATAATTCAATTCCTTTTAAATTATTCAATATCGCAGTTTGTGCATCATTCCAGCCACTAACCCAATATCTTGTTGTACTAGTAGTATTTTGGTAAATACGTACATTACGAATTTGCTCTACACTTCTTTTGCAAGCCATATAAATATTTCTCAGTTTCATAATATAACCTCCAAAATTGTCTATTTGCGTAATAATTATACACTTGTTGACAATTTTTGCAAGATTACCACACCATTCTCAACTGCCCATTCTGCTCCTCCACGATCCGCCCCATCCTCTGCTTAATGATCCGCTGCACGATCCGCTTTTTCCGATAAAAGTGCGTCCTGCTGATCGGGAGAATGCCGTAGTGAGCTTCCAGCATGTCGTAGCTGGTGCCGCGCACGATGGATTCCGTCAGTTCCGCAGCAATGAAGCTGTCCACGCTCATGCAGATCTCGTATATCTCTTTTTCATCCAAGTACATTCCCCCTTTCAAATTTTGCGAAAAAAAATACCAACCATCGAATTTGACGGTTGGTAAAATTCAGTTTTCTCTATTTAACATGTCGTATGCTTTTTATTATTTCTATCTTTTTTTCATTATCAATAAGTCCCCTTTTTTCAAGTTCTGCTAGCACTTTGTCTTCAAATTCAATATCTTTTATTTCTTCTGCTTGCATAATAAGATTTAATTGTTTACTTTTCAAAACTTTTTCTCTTCTTTTGTATTCACTTCTATTATCTCGATATTCCATTACGGATACAGCAATAGTAAACATTAGCACTGTTGTTGTAATTCCATCTCTATTAGCAGCAAATATATTAAGCACAAATTGAATCAAAAGAACTAAGACAAGGCATAAATAAGTACCTGCTTTCGAAAGATATGTATATGCTTCTCTCCATGACTCATATAGATTATTCTTATTTTCCTCTAATAATTCTATCATATCACCATATTTTTTCTTAGATAAGCTTGACATCATAATCCTAGCACTCATTTCTCCAACCAAAAACGACAATACAATAGCTACAAAGTTAAATATTAAATATCTATCAGTGGCTATAAATTCTTGGTACCATTCCATAACACACATCTCCTATACCTATTTTTTATATAACCTTACCATTTTGACCGTCAATATTCAATTGTCAATGTACTACAAATTCAATTTTCTCACTGTCAAACCCTCGGTGTCTATCTGTATTGACCATGACAGTAACTATCCATTCACTTACAGCCAAATTTAGGTTAGGTAAATTGGAACTTTCCCACTTACCTAACCCGTTTTTTATTGCTGTTCCAGCGCAAACACTGTTTCTCCATCCAGTGCTCTTTCAACATCAAGTACAACCCTTTTATTGCTTCCCTTGTCTCTTAATACTAACTTAGCATTACAATCATATTCATCTGAGATAACATCTTCGATAATGTAACCGATGTATTCTCTTAAATCCTGTGCACAATAAAGTGGACTTTTTTGCTGAAAATTTAAAACTTTTCCCATACTACGCCACCTCGCCGCCACGCCAGATCACGTGGTATGCTTTTGTCTGACCATCACTCTGTACATATTCAATGTCTCTTGGATAGCCCTGATCCGCATACCATACACGTACCATGTCACTAACTTCCGGCGCATACTTTCTAACCGTCCCCTGCCATTTCCCCTTGCTCTCCCATGTTTCAATGTACATGTTTTCTGGCAAATCAAGCCGCCGAATGATCTCATTGATTGCCTTATCTGCCGGCTTACCGGAACTCTGATAGTAAATGCCTACCTGTCTGGCAATATGTACCGTATCAAAATACTGCTGATCTGCTTCAATCAGTACCGGAAGCATTACATCTGCCTTTTCATAAAGTGACTTTGCCGTAAGAAGCTGTATCTTGCTACCACATCCAGCCGCCGCGAGCATAGGTGTAAGAATCTTAACCGCATTATTTACTGCTGATAAACTCTCTGTATGCGCTTTCTTGGTTGTTCTCTGTTTCTGCATCTCATAATGTCCTGTCTGGCGTAATGCAGGAAGCACTTCATCGGCAATCCAATCTGTAAATTTTTCAGCGTTTGGCTTATGGCTCTTGAATACCAACTTATAGACACCACTTTCTGTGATAAAGTTCTCCCCAGTATTATGCAATTTTCTAAAGTTGTATTTAGCAACTTTAGAATTTGTCAGCTTAACTACCTGTTTATCATTCATCTTAGAAACAGCAGATTTCACTCCGTTTTCTCCAATTTCCAAACAAGCACCTACATGATATGGATTGAATATCACCTGTCCCTCAAATTCAAATGCTTCTACCTCATGTCCTTCAAAAATCATTAAATCGTTCATCTATTTTTTTCTCCTTTTCTCTTGCTTTTAGTTTCGGAGTACCCTATAATCAGCTTACAAGGTACTCCTTGTGTTTAAGACAATCCCAAGTGCTGGCTAGGCGATAACGGATTGTCTTTTCTTTTTTGCTCTCTCCATTCGTTTTCCCTGCATGATGCCATATCGAAATGCTACGCTTACTGCTCCTGCCAAATCATACTTTTTACGGATTTCACTCAAGATCGCATAAGACGGCTCACATGCGATATAATTTTTTCTTGCTCTGAACAATTCCTTTTCTGTTCTCCGGAATTTCAAGCAATTTTCCATTACTCTTATTGTTTCTTTCATCTGCGGCACTGGACAATTCTCCCAGATTTCTTCGCGACGATCTGACGATGCCCCCATGTATATTTCTGCAAGTTCTCTGTATGTGTCATACATCTCATTGTCCTTATTCAAAACCAAATCCCCTGTCTCATTTTCAAAGAATACCGTGAGCGTTCCAATTCTCGCACCATCTTCCCAAAGCCCCAAAAAGTGATTTACCTGCTCTGCCGTTAAATCAGCCAGTCCACATGCCTTGATACCTAATTCCTCATTGATTACTTCATACATACTTGTTACCTCCGTGTTTTTTGTTTTATTATAGTTTTGTTATACACTATAGCGAAACAATTGTCAACACTTAAGCAAATATTTTTACACTCTATTGAATATTTTTATTCTATATCGTATAATTAAACACAGGAGGTGTATCTTATGAGTAATGATATTCGTAATGAAATAAAATCCTATATTGCCAAAAGCGGTATGACTCTAACAGAAATAGTTGCTGAGTATAATAAAACACATGAGCCAACAACCACTCAAAATATTTCTAATAAACTATCACGTGGAACCATTAAATACAGTGAATGCCTGGCTTTAGCAGAAATTATGGGATATGACATTACTTGGATTAAGAGGGGCTAACACCTCTCTTTTTCATTTCACACCAACAATCTCAAATGCCATCTGACCGTTACCAATCTACTTTCCGCGAAATAAATATCTATTCTCCACGTTCTCTGTCTCTCCGCTTCAATTCTCTTTCACATGCGGCAATCCTTGTTTTATTCTTCCCTCCGTTTTTCTGCATCTTTTCAATCGCAAGCCGAATCCGATCCGATGTTGCTCGTTTCAGATCTGCCGTAAAGTTCAAATCCGTTGCCGGAAGTGAACAAAGGCTATTGGTTACATCCATGTTGTACATGCTATCCCTCCTAATCTGCCAGTACCGGCAAAGCAAACGCCCACAGGCACCACGCCGATCCCGTGATCTTGATACCGGCGATAACCGCAATGCTAACGGCAATCCACTTCACCGCTTTTTCAAAGCTCGATTTTCTGTTCTTGCGCTTCTCTCGGCATATATCGTAGCTCGGGCACTCCATGCAGCAATATGTTTTGCCGAGCTTGCATTCTTTTTCGCAACTCATTATTTTTCCTCACTCTCCTTAAACTTCATCTTGCACCACTTCCGTTCTCCGGTGCATCACCGCGGCGTGCCGTCCGGCAAGGGCGGGCATTTATAAGCTCCACACTTCTCTCTATCTGGACACGGGACCATCTGTCCTAAACTGTCAAAGGAATATTGCTCCATGCTATTCCTCGCTTTCTGCCCGAAGCCATTTAAGCCATCCTTTTTTATCCCAAGTGCTTCCACCAAGTATGTCTTTCGTCACAGCATCAAACCATTTTGCCAGTTCCTCATCCGTCATGTTCCGGATCCGGTCTGCATTGGTCTGTGGTCTGCATTCTTTCACAATCTCAAAGCACTCATCCTTCCAAGCTAAAACATTTTCTAGCTTATAGGAACTGTAGCCAACATGATAATAGTCCTCTCCGATTTCCTTGTACTTGATTTCGTAATATGGCTTTTTTCCTATCATTGTTACGATAATATCTAAGCAGGAAACTTTAATGCGTTCCGTTTTGCTGTCCCGTGCCGCAGTTCTCATACATTCAACCATGTTCCCACTCCTTTCCGCACCGCAGCTGATACGGCACCTCTCTGAATCTCTTAAGCGCGTCGCCGCTCACATGCTTGCTTGGGTGTGTCATCTTCTCACTGATTTCCGCCATGCGCCTGCGGCGCTCCTTACTGTCTCTATGCATTTACCTCTCCCCCTCCCGATCGTAACGGGCACCACCGCGGCGACGTTTTAACCACCGCCAGAACCTCCCGCTCCGCTGTTTTGCAAATTCTCATGGGATCAAACCTCTCCCGCTGGATCTGACCGCAATGCTCACACTTTGCACAGATATGTACCGGCTCATAACCGTCATTTTCTGTGACGTACCGGAGACCGTTTTTATTCACGTAATACACCAAGCCGCTGTATTCGCACCCGCCGTTCAGCGCCGGGCATATGATCTCATCGTAAATCTGTCTGATCGTCTTGCCTGCTTCAAGCGCTGCCACGATATCCTCTCGGTACGGGTCATACATGCTCGTTCTTTTTCTTCTCTCCATTGCCCTGTCCTCTCATAACTTTTTCAATCATCTCTTCCTGATTCCGCTCTGCAATATGATCCCGAACCGATTCCTCCGGGAATGCAATCTGATATGTCCGCTCCTTGATCCGGTTGGTGATCCGGTCATCGTACCGCAGGCTGTCCAATGATTCGTTGCTCGTAAAGATAGTCACTTTCTTGTTGATGTACCGCTCGTTGATGATCTGGTACATCTTGTCGTTGATCCACGCCGCCGGGGATTCCACGCCGAAATCATCGATTATCAGCACATCCACCGTGTTAAGCGCATCCAGTAGCCGGCTCTCACTGTATTCGGCATCCCGCCGCCATGTATTCTTGATCTCCTGCAGGATGGTCAGCGATACTGCAAACTTAACCGCATAGCTTTTCATAAGCTCATTCGCAATACCTGCGGCGATCCGTGTTTTTCCGCTACCCTTTGTGCGGGACCAGATAAACAGCCCCATGCCCTGATCCCTCTGGCTCCCGAAATCATCCAGGTAAACCTTTATGATCCGGCAGGCATCTGCCACCGTCTTTTTGCTGTCCGGCTGTCGGTACACATCCGTGCGGAAGGTTTTCAAATCCATCCCCCGGAACGCTTCCGGAATATCCGCAAACCGCAACCGCCTTGACATCGCCGCCCGCTCCCGGCACTTACATTCCACCGCCGTTGTGATACCGTCCTTTTCGGTCAAGATCCACTCGGTACCATTGCACAACGGGCACACGTCAGAATCCCTCGAACTCTCCGGTGTCTCCAAGTTCTCCGAGCCGCTCATTGATCGATTTTTCATGCGCTGTAGTATTTTCCCCAGCGTTTGTTCCATCTGCTCCATTGCCCGCTCCTTTTAGATACTGCATAAATACATTCTCACGAAGCCAGTTTTCCGCTTTCTTGATATACCGCTCCGCCGTTCTGTCCCGCCGACAAGCATCCGCATAATTCCTCGCCGCCCGTATCAGATCATCCTCCGGTACGCCAGCCATCACCGCATTGCAGTATTCCGATTCTGCCAGATAGCCAGTACACTTTTTCGGGTAGGCTGCAGCAAATTCCACGAACCGCTCCACGGGGGATATAGGGGGTGTATTGGTTTCGTTTAGTTTATGTTTAGTAATAGGTACACTTTGTGGTTCACACTGTGGTACGCTCTGTGGTTCGGTTTGTGGTACACTTTGTGGTTCACACTGTGGTACATTTTTAACCTCGTTTTGTACCACAAGACTATTCAGATGATAAACCGCAGCTTGGTTTCCCCCTCGGGAACGCCATGTAATATACCCATCCTGTTCCAAGCGGTTTCTCGCTCTTTTGATCGCCTGTGCATTCAGCCCCGATTTCAGCACCAGGACTGATACGGCTACCGTAAACTCTTGCTGCCAACCCGTTTTATTCGCTATGGACATAAGCGCATGCCATAAGGCGATGGCGGGTGAGGGCAGCGGGTTTAGTTCGAGCCGATCGTAGAATGCTTTTATTTCGGCTATGTAATTCAAGCGATCACCCCTCTTCTAACTCTGTTATTGTGACCTCTGTCCTCGGCTCCCACTTATCAACATCTACATAACTTCCATCCGTAGAAACGATAATTTTGCAATTATCATCCGACAGCACTCCGTAATGCACCAGAATATCATGCAAGGCTTCATGAAGATTCGTAAGATCAACCCTGCGGTTGTTCGGCATGTAATACACCGCTTTCACGTTCACCTTACAATCAATGGTTTCTATGTCCGGCATGAATTTTTCACACTGCTTTTCATATTTTTTATATGCCGATGACGGAACGATTCTCGGACGTCCTGTTTTGTCCTTAACAATCTGCTGACTGTTCTTTTTCGTGATCGGTTTTAATTTAATCGTGAACTTATACTCCATCCGCACCACCCATCCGCATCTGTGCGTTGCAATCATTGATCTGCTCCGCCAGGTACGCCGGAAGCGTATAGCAGTCAACAAATTCATGCGCATCTGCGAGATCCTTTCTCTTCAATGCCTTGTAACTCTTCATCTTGCCATCATCATCGTAGATTCCAAATTCCCGGCGGAGCTGGTTGTAAATATCCCGATACACTCTCTGCCGGATCGCATTGTCCAGATATGCTTCCGTTTTCTTGCCGCCGAGAAGTTCCGCACCTCTGCGTCTGATATGTGCCGACAATTCATCCGATTCTGCGCCGAACAGCGGCATATCGTTCTCGATGTGGTCGATGCGATGTTCTACCTTTGTCACACGTTTATCCACGATCAGTGCAGCTTTCAGTTCTGGCGACATCCCATCAAGCAGATTGCTGTGATCAAAATAAGAATCAACCAGACGATCGTATACTTCCCATGCCGTATCCGTATTTAAAGATTTTGCATGGAGGAACGCACCCTTCTTTGTCCAGAGGTAAAGTTTATTCAAATTTCTAGCGAAACCTAAATTTTCGGTTTCGCTCTTGAACCGTTTCAGCTCCTCACCATCCAGACAAATAAAATGCTTTCCTTCCACATATCTGCTCTTATTGTTGTTAAAATTATCTGTGATTTTCTTTGCTTCAACGCCATACGCTTCTGCAATCTGCTGCGTTGTCAGCACTCTCATGCCTCTATATTCTGTAACCTTTAATTCTTCCAATTATTTCTCCTTTCCCCTCCGGGACGACCCCGGAGGTATCATCATGGCTTCGACAGTTCGTGATATAATAAGTCTCCGCATGATCGGTTTCTTTCGCCCGCAGGCGGGTGTTTCAACCCTATAACCAGCTCCGACCGAATATCCGCCGGAACTCTTCTCTGCTCCCGTAATGGCTTTCAAAATATTCCTGTGCCATCTTCTTAAGCTTCAGATCCATTTCAGCGGCATTCTCTCCTGCCTGTGTTCCATTCGGATGTAAATCCGGGCGAAGCGGTATGACAAATCCATACTTCTCGCTATTCTTCCGGTTCGGATTACCCGGGAAAATATGATGGCGTTCAACCGGCGCCGCGCCGGTAAAATAGCAATGTTCCATATCATCCGTAAATACGCTCCATAATCGCTTCATATTCCCCACCGCTCTTTCATTTCCTGTAGTTCTGCTGGCGTAATGGTATCTATTCCAAGTTCCTTTGCATCCGCTACCGTTCCGTCAATCAGAACCGACATTTCTTTCGTGTCATAGGTATGACTCCCGCGATAGATTTTATATACAGTCAGTTTTCCGTCATACCGAACCGGCATTGCATGGATCGTTTCCTGTTCCCACATATATTCTTCTGGTGCGTTTGACTGATAGTAGAAAATATTTCCATCTGGAAGATATTCGGGCTGTCCATATTTACAGATCAGAACATTTTTAGCTTTTGCCTTTGAAATCGTGAGTACGTCAGCAATTTTTCCAACCAACACATGAAAGTAAGCATTTGCATCAAGGCTCCGTTTCTGCGTATATCTGACAGCTTTTATTTTTAGCTTGTCCTGATTCTGTAAATTTTCAATTTGACCGGCTGCCGAAGCGTCAACCTCAAACGTGAGGATGATGCCTCGTCCATCAAATGTCCGGCTGGCTCCAGTCAGCTTCCCGGTCGTCTCCATCAGGCATCAGCTTCTTTCTTTTTCTTATACCAGGTCTCTACCTGTTCGATCAGCTTGTTTGCCAGCTCCGTAGAAATATCAGATGTACCGGAAAAATTGTATATTTCCTTAAGTCGGTTCATGATATCTACTGCCTTTGCGTTCTCACACATTTCAGCATAGGCATCCACAAATTTATTGATTTTATGTAACTGCTCTGCTGTCGCCGGTGTAAACTGCGGTGCTGGTGCAACTGGTTCCGGTGTCTCGCCGTCCGGGTCTTTCATCTCCTCGGTCGGAATGCAAAATACCTGAAAGCATGCATATTTAAATGCAATCGCCATTGCCTTGTTGGTTGCTTTGTCTCCACTGTCCATGCCCTCGCCAACTGTGATTGCTTCAATAGACGAGCCGTCCTCTGCATAGAACGTATATTTTATCCGGCAGATGGAATAGATCAGAACCGCACCCTTATTTGTGGTTCGCTCCTGTCTCTGCTGTTCCAATACTTCCGGAACAATAAAAATATGATTCTTTACCAGCGCCGGATTGATTGCATTCATGACCGCATCAATTCCGCGGTACTTAAAGCCCTGCTGTTTATTCACTGCATCTTTACCGACCGCCCCGATCTCTTCCATGCACCGAGAGATCGCTTCATATATATTCATTTTTCTTGCTGCTTCCGCCATGCCGCCCTCCTAAAACAGTTTATTTATAAGATTCATTGCGTAGGTTGCATCAACCCTTTCCTCGCCGGTTTCTTCCATATGCTTCTGAATGGCATCAACCATCATCTTAAAATATGTTGTGTCAACACCCGTCAGCTGGTCCTCGAGAACCTTTACGTCCTTCAGATCTAATTCATTCAACTGGAAACACATCTTTACATACTGTCCAGCATTGATGTGATAACCGCGCTCAAGGTATTTCCGGGTCCGAACAATCGAACATAACGGATATTTTGATCCGATATAGTACAGCTCCTTGTTGATAATGCATTCAAGTGCTTTTTCTGGAAGAAATAATTCGTTGTCCCAGGAGCTCCATGCACATGTGCAGTGTGCAAAATCATAGTTCTTATGAATTTCCTCCACCTCGCCATAGAATCGAATTACAAGCTGCACCTTGTCTGTCAAAGTGATTGCGTTGCTCGTGATAAATCGAGGTCTGTACTTTTCGTTCTCCGTCTCCTGCTCCAAAGCTTCCTCAATCTCCTCTTCCGTGGATGCAAAATTATAGGAAATGTCACTCGTCTTTACTTCATCTTCATCCGCAATGCCCTTAGATGAAACAAAGCAGTCAATTTTTCCCGTTTTATCATCGCACCTTACTGAAACCGGTTTGTCTGGATGCATTTCATTCCATTTTCCGACATAGTATGTCGCTACAGCCAAGCACGCTTCTTTTGTTCTAAAATAAACATCATAATCGTGAAGTTTTTCACCAGTCAGAAGCGAAACAATCGCACCACCAGTCACAATCACATTGTCTTTTATAATTTTTTTGATGTTTTCATCATCAATATTCAAAATCCAATCGCGCAACTTGTTATTCAAGTGCTTTTTGATGTTTTTACCATTCATCCCTACACCCTCCGAAATTTAATACCGTACTCACGCATAGCAGCTTCAAGCTGTGCGATCTGGAACGGATCAGCAACCACTTCATACCGTACGGTTCCCTCAGGCACCGTTGCAGACCGCACAGCTTTTTCTTCCTCCAGAGCAACATCCGGCACAACTTCCGGTACAACCGGTTCTTCATGCACCAAAGCAGCTTTTCTCTGCTCTTCCTCTGCCGCCCTGCGTACCTCCTCTTCTGCCTTTCTCTGCTCTTCCTCTGCCTGTCTCCGCAGAATTTCTTCCTTCTGCTTCTGGTACTGGTTCATGGCTGTAATGGCATCTGACAGTTCCAACGTTGCCTTATACTTCGCCAGGCCTTTATCCTCAAACTCCGATTCCATCGCCCGGATAGTGTCCAGATCTTTCTCTACGTGCTCCACATGTGCTGTGATGGCTTCTGTGATGGCTTTCTGCGTGGTCGTGGAATTCTCCCATCTGCTGTCATAGATGCGATCCAGCGGCAGATACTCCATCACGGTTCCATGCTCCGCCATAATCCCGGTATAGATTTCACAGATCATCGCTTTCTTTGCTTCCACGCGCCTACGCTCAAACTCCTCGATCTGCCCGCTGATAAAGTCGATCGGTTCATCGATCAGCTTGTCCAGTTCCTTGACCTGCGCTTCAAAATTGGTATACGGCGCCATAAAAGTTTTCTTGATCTCAATTCGCCTGTCGTTCATGGCCTTTTTCAGCTTACGCAGGCTTGCCACCGTCCTTTTTGCTTCCGGCTGGGATTCTGCGGTAAACACCATCCCCTTGTACTCCTCCAGTCCTGCCGCAAGGGCTACCTTGATCTCTTCAAAGTTTGTCTCGATACTTCCGTCTTTCTGCTCTACTAATAAGTTAATTTCCTGCATCTTCTATCTCCTTTTCTTCTCTAAACCGCTCATCGCGGTCGTATATTGCTGCCAGTTTCTTTCTATGCCGCTGTGCCCGTGCCTGCTCCGCTTCGTATTCGTCCCAGTCCGGCGCATCCGGCGCGATCTCAATCATCGATATACTCCCACTCTCCTTTGTCGCCATTGTCACTGATCTTAAGTCTCACTGCTGTCTCTGGCGAAACAGCCAGCACCCCGCTAATGCTCCCGTCATCCGTAACGGTAATAGTGGCAATTCCCGCAATGCCGACCCCTTCCAGTGTTTCCGGCAATTCCCGCAACACATCCACGAGATTGCACATGTCCTTGTTACATAACCTTGCTTTCATTCAAAAAATCCTCCACTTCCAGCTGCGTCCATTCCGTTGCCTGGATCATCCACTCCATCTTCTCTTCTCGCTGCTGCCGCTCCGTCTCCCCGGTAACACATTCATCACACATACCGTTTCTACCCTCTCCCGGGTCCATTGGATGACCGCAGCGCTTACATTCTCTGAAAATCATAAAATCACACTTTCAAAAACTGCTTTTTCGTGTTACAATAAACGCAGAAATACTTATGTATTCCTACGGTAAATAGCACCTGCGTTCGCCAAAACAGTCAGGGTGCTATTTTTTTGTCTCATGTTCCAGATACTCCGTTCTTAGGTCGTATACAAACTGACACAGTTTTTCCGCTACTTCATCCGCCATCTCATTTCCCGAAAGATTTCTCACATAACTGGTTCCGCATATATAACATGTGAGCTTGCGGATCATATCCCAAACGCCCCAATAGACATACGTGCCAAAAAGCTTGTACATAATAGATTCCGTATTGCAAGATGCGCTCGTAAACCATTTTGAACGTGGCTTCTTCAAAACTGACTGTGTATCTTCGCGAATAACCGTTCCTTTCATCTTTTCTAAAATCTGCTTTTCAACCTCAGAAACAATCTCCTGTTTTTCCTGTTCCGTCACTTTCCCACCTCCTCAATCTCGATCCACACAATATCCGGCTTGTCCATCTGGATCACAACCTCGGTGTGCCGCAGCTCTGCCAGCATGTAGATCGCATAGCCCGCGCCGCCCAGGAAGCCACCGATGATACACAGCGCTCCCGCAAGGTAGCCGTACACATCCTGCGAGTCCAGACAGCATCCCGCAAGCAGTGCCGTGACCACGCCGACCGCCGTAACGATCTTGCCTATCCTCTTCAACGTTCTCACCTCCCTGCTCCCGTTGTTCTAAATCTCCATTTTTCTACATATCTACAACACCTTGCCAGACATAGCCGGTATCTTCCCATAACTTCTTAGGTGATACATACACATTTCTTCGATTTTCAGAACAGGTTCCATGTCCTATCGGCAGCCATCCCTCGATAATCCCATTTCTTACCCAAGATTCTGATTTCCCATATATTTTCGCAACCAGAGATGTCGGTATTTTTTTATTGGAAAATTCTGGCACCGCTGCAATTCCTACAATTAACCGTGCAATTTTCTCTAATTGATCATTAGTTACTTTCATTTCCTGCAATTCTTCTGGCAATGTTCTCCCTCCTTTCTATTTGCTGTTCAGACTATGTTACCGGAATCCCGATCACGCTCTCTACCAGATCAATATGCTCCGCGGATATGCGCACCTCAGTATGCGGATCATGATTCTTTTTCAACCAGTCCACTACCGGCTGACACAGTTTCTCAAGCTGCTCTGCTTCACTCACTCTTTTTCATCCCCTTTCTTCTATTCATCGCTTGTGGTACAATCTCCTTACAGGACGTTGCCGCGTCCGAGTACAAATGTCAAATTCTTCCATTGCTCCAAACGAAGAAAATGGCAAAGCCGTTGCAAATTTTATGCAGGAAATTTACAACAAATTAGTCGAATTAGATAATAGTGAACTCGACTAGAAATACTCGGCTCTTGCGGAAACCAGCGCTGCGAGAGCCTTTGTTTTTTCTGAAATTTCTCCCTCACATTCTTTTCCAGACGCGATTACATCACTGATATGCTCCGCCAGTGCTTCAATAAGTGCATCTACTTTTTCCATTCTTCTCACTCCCTTCTTATTTGCTGTCCAGATTATTGGACAGATGATGTCTCCTACAAACTTCATTTTGATAACTTGCTTTTTTCTTCCTTCCCCTCTCTCTTTAAAATGGCACAAAATATTTTTAACTCTGTGCTAAAATCTACTTGTTCTAAAATAAAGGCTTTCTAAGAAAAATCCTGCCTTGGAGAGGAGGTGGCAATTATGAGCGAACTTTCCATGAAAGTCTTGTCCGTTATCCGTTCTAATGGAAATAAACGAATACGCGAAAATATCTTATTAGGTCGTTTTTCCCAAAAAGAAATTGACATTGCACTGTCTGAGTTAGAAAAAAACGGACTTGTGAATGTAGAATGTCAATATGTCAGTAAAATTATTGAACTAATCTAACATTCAACACGATAGTCCTGAGCGTTCCCAGCGCTTGGGACTATTTTTTTACTGGTTCTTTCTCTTCCACAAAATCTGTAGGAGAAGCACCAAGGAACTCACATATCGCAAGTAGCTCACTTCCTCTTAACTGCCTTTCTCGCTTATCGTTTAAAAGGCTGTCATAAAGCGACATATATGGAATTCCAGTTTCTCTTGACATAGCAGAAAGATTTACCCCTCTTTTCTTAATAAATCCTGCTATGTTGCGTTCTAGTGACAATACTTATCATCTCCTTTCGTTATAACGAAAAATTCGTTATGTTCATAATAATATCGACTTATTCGTTTGTCAATAGTTTTTAACGAAAAATTCAATATTTTTATTGACTGGCTAATTTTTTAATATATAATAGAAATTAGAAAGCGAGGTGCACTATGGCAAGTAAAGAATTTTCGGATAGATTAAAAAAATTAAGAAAGCTCGCAGGATATTCACAAAAAGAAGTGTATGAACATTTTAATATCCCCCAATCAACTTTTAGTTCTTGGGAAGTTGGCAAATCAGAACCTTCCGGCGAAATGCTCATACAGCTGTGTGAATTTTATAAATGCGATATGATGAAAGAATTTTCTGATATAAATAAAGATATGGTCACCAATATTGACCTATCTCTTTTGGAAAAATACCACGCCCTCGACGAGCACGGCAAAGAAATGGTAGACTTTACACTGGAAAAGGAATATGAACGCTCTGTTGCAGAAAAGAAGAAAACGGATAACATTGTTCCTATGACTGTTAAGGAAACTTCTAATTATGGTGTCAATGCCGCTCATGCTATTGAAAACGCATCTGACGATGACAAGGCATTTGACGAAGATATTATGGATGATGAAAATTTCTAGTCCAAAAAATTGGACAGTTCTTATGCTATTTATAAATAGGGGTGATAATTTGACTACATACGATGACCTGCTGATCGAAGCAGATTACAACAACTTAGTCACAAAGGAGAAACCGCTCCGAGCAAACAAGGGGCGAATAAAAGAAAATCGAATAGCCATAAAAAAGGACTTAACCCAGACAGAAAAGAAGTGTGTCCTTGCCGAAGAGCTCGGACACCACTACACCGCCACAGGAGACATTCTCGACCAGTCCACGGTTGAGAACCGCAAGCAGGAACTGCGCGGCAGGATCGTAGCCTACAATAAACTGGTTGGCTTGCGCGGCATCGTGGATGCCTACTTACACCACTGCCAGAGCATATCTGAATCAGCGGAGTATCTTGAGGTAACCGAGGAGTTTTTAATTGATAGCCTTACTTACTACAGAAATAAGTATGGTGTATACACGAAACTGGATAATTATGTCATTGTTTTTGAACCGAATATTGCGGTGCTTGAATTAGTATAATTGAATGCCATAGGAGATACAGCCATGTTCTTTGATAAAATCTTTAACAACAAGCAAAGCCATGCAGATATTTATATTCGTGCAAGCAAACTTATAGACGAAGCTCAAATTCTTTCAAATGTTATTAACACTACTACAAGTGAAAATGAGTTTTTTGCTTCTTACGACCGTTTGACTAATATTCTTCTGGAATTAAAAAGCTACGAGAGGAAAATAAAATTTTCCAATAAACCATCTGATGATTTAAGAAACATCCGAAAAAACAAGAGTAAAGCCATTGAGCGATTCAATGCCCGAAAAAATGCTGTGCCAATTCTATTAGATAATCCAGATCCGCACTTTCGGGATGCAGCTGTTCTGATAATAAAGTCAAATAAAGGTTCGGTAGGGTTACTACAACGTAATTTCAAAATTGGATTTAACAGAGCAATGCGCATATTAGAACAGTTAGAAGCCTTTGGAGTTGTTGGGCCCGAAAATGGAACCTTTCCTCGCGAAGTCCTTATGGATGAATATACGTTTGATACTCTATTCAAAACAGCACACATTACATACACAAAAGACAATAATGATTTACAAACAAGTGAATTTAATCTCGATCAACCTTACAGCAATAACTACGATGCGATGGACGGACATGATTTTGAATATTTTTGCGCGGATTTATTAAAAAAGAACGGCTTTTCTAACGTCGAAGTCACACAAGGTAGTGGGGATCACGGTGTAGATATATTTGCGGAACAAGGCGATGTGACCTATGCAATTCAGTGTAAACGTTACGAGGGCTCCGTACCATATAAAGCAATACAAGAAGCATACTCTGCTAAAGGAATTTTTAATAAAGATGTCGCTGTTGTAATGACAAATTCAACCTTTACCCAGCAAGGTATCGAGGACGCCAAGAGGTTAAGTGTGAAACTTTGGGATAGAGATAAGCTTAACGAATTCATTCGTAATGCCACCGAATAACCTTGCCATCAAATTACATCAATGGTAATATATGACCGTAGTTATATATTATTTTCAAAGGAGAATACGTTATGAAAAAAAGAATTGTTGCGACCATGTTGATTTTATCAATGGCTCTTTCCGGCTGCGGAAGCAGCGGATCAGCTGATACCGCTACTACTTCTGCTCAGAAAGTAGAAGATACCAGCTCCACCGAAGACGCGTTTTCAGAGCTTGATGCTCTGGGGGATGTCGAAGTGGACAAAAATATTTTCGATGTTACCATCACCGTCCCGGCTGATTACGTTGGAGACGTTACGCAGGAAGAACTCGATGCACAGGCAAAAGAAAGTGATATCCACTCTATTACCTTGAATGAGGACGGAAGCGCCACCTATGTGATGTCAAAATCACAGCATAAGCAGATGATGAAGGATCTCGCTGATAATTGCAATGCTAGCTTATCCGATATGGTTGGATCTGATGATTACCCAAATATCACAGATATTAAAGCCAATTCGGATTTTACAAACTTCACAGTCACTACTACCTCCACAGATCTTGATCTTGCAGAATCAATGTCCATTATTGTCTTTTACATGTATGGTGGTATGTATGCTATTTTCAATGGATCTGATGTCGGCAATATCCATGTTGATTTCGTCAATGCAGATTCCGGAGAAATCATTAACTCCGCAGATTCATCTGATATGGCAGCTGACAATACTGAAAATCAGTAAATAAAAACCGCCCCACCATTAGGCAGAGCGGCAATGCAATTGCTCTGAATGAACAATCGCCCTAAGCAAGCATATTGTATCATTCGGAGCAGCCAAGTGCAAGCGGAACACCCGTTCTTTGCTGGCTGTTATTTTTATACCTATTTTTAAGGAGGATGATACTATGAAATTGCCAAATGGCTATGGCTCCATCACAAAATTAACCGGTAACCGCAGAAAGCCCTGGATGGCTCGAGTTACCTGTAATGAAACCTATGACGAAACGAAACATGATTATGTTCGCAAACGTATTGTACTTGGATATTATCCAACTAAAAAAGCTGCGCTCGAAGCACTGTCTATATACAACGAAAGTCCGTTCAAGCCGGAAGATGTAAACATTACATTTTCTCAGATTTATGAAAAATATAAAAAAAGCGCCGCCTATGCAAAACTCAAAAGTTCAGCACTTACCAGCCGGCAAACTGCTTATAAATACTGTGCCCCGCTTTATGATATTAAGATTCGTGATCTTAATAAAGATATGCTGCAGAATGTCATTGATTCGATCCAGCTCGGCAGTTCTTCCAAAAAAAACGTACTCACCGTCATGCGCATTGTGGTTGATTATGCTTATGATCATAATCTTATTAACAAAAAATATACGGATGGCATCAACATCGAATACAGCGATCCTGTTATCGACCGTATTCCATTTACCGAGCAGGAAATCGCAACTCTGTGGTCCATGTCTGACGATTGGGATGTAAAAGTCCTGCTGATACTTCTTTACTCCGGTATGCGTGTAAACGAATTACTTAAAAACTACCGGGATAATGTAAATTTGGAAGACCACTGGATTTATGTTCCCGCCGAATTGGCCAAGAATAAAGAAAGCTGCCGCTATGTGCCTATTCATAACAAGGTTTATGATCTGGTTAAATGGTTCGTAGATAACTCCGCTTCTTATGGACATGACAAACTTATGCTGAACCCTAACGGCTCTGTGATTATGTATAATAATTTTGTATCGCGCAATCTGCCGCGCATTAACAAATTTATGAGTGTTGAGCATAAATTCCATGATACACGGCACACGTTTGCTTCAAGAGGTACCTCTGCTGGCATACCAGAATTGTATATGCAGAAAATCATGGGACACACTCCAAGAAGTATTCTTTATAACACTTACACTCATATCACAATACCGGAGCTGCTGGAATGGATTAACCTGATCTCCTGACCTTTGTTACCAACGCGTTACCAACTTGTTACCAATTCTATATTTTATATAGGTTCTAAGTAAAATTGCACAAAAAGAAAAAGCTAGGATTTTCAAGCATCCTAGCCTTTTCTGTCATTATCTGTTATGAAACTTGTCCAAAAATCCTAAACTCTGGACAGATACTCACCTGTACGTGTGTCGATCTTGATCACATCGCCCTGCTCTACGAACAGAGGTACATATACGGTAGCTCCTGTCTCGACGATTGCCGGCTTGGTTGCACCAGTAGCGGTATCACCCTTGAAGCCCGGCTCAGTCTCAGTGATCTGAAGCTCTACGAACAGAGGCGGCTCTACTGCGAATACGCTTCCGTTGTGAGAGCACATCTTCACCATCTCGTTCTCCTTCACGAACTTCAGCGCATCGCCGATGTCATCTTTGGAGAGTGCGATCTGCTCATAAGTCTCTGCATCCATAAAGTTGTATAAGTCACCATCTGCATACAGATAAGTGTAATCTTTTCTGTCAATGCGGGCAGTCGGACATTTCTCTGTAGGACGGAATGTCTTCTCAACCACACCACCACTCTTAATATTCTTTAACTTAGTTCTTACAAATGCTGCACCTTTTCCTGGTTTCACATGCTGGAATTCGATAATCTGATAGATATTACCCTCTAACTCAATGGTAATACCATTTCTGAAATCGCCTGCTGAAATCATGTAAATTTCCTCCTTAAAAATACGCTCGAGTTTTACTCTCTGATTTTTCTATTTTATAATAAACAGCGCTATATTTCAAGCTTTTTTTCATATACCGCACTGCGCCATGCGAATTTGCACGCTTTTTGCTCTGTTCCTGGCGCAATCTCCCCGGTATTATTAAGCGTTGCGCTTCTCAATCTCATGGATCATATCGATTCTGGTCTGGTGTCTTCCGCCCTGGAATTCTGCATCCAGATATGCCTTGACGATATCTTTCGCAAGCTCTGTTCCGACGATTCTGGCACCAAATGCGATAATGTTGGCATTGTTATGTTCTTTTACCAGACGCGCAGTTGCCGTGTCGGAGCACACCGCTGCGCGCACGCCGTTGACTTTATTGGCTGCGATGGAGATTCCCACGCCGGTTCCGCAGATCAGCACGCCGCAGTCAGCCTCGCCTGCCACAACTGCCCTGCCGACTTTCTCTCCGTATTCCGGGTAATTGCAGCTTTCCGTTCCATCGGTTCCGAAATTGATAACCTCATGTCCCAGCTCCTTTAAATAGTCCATAATGACAAATTTTAACTCTGTTGCCGCGTGGTCATTTCCGATTGCTATTTTCATTTTTTCCTCCATCCCGGGTTTTCTGCGCCCGTCCTTTTCATTGTCACATGCTGTCACTGTTTTCGGCAGCCCAAACTGCTTCTTTTATTGCTTCTGCGCTGCGCTCTGCTGCTTTTGGCATTTTCTCCGATAGAAAAACAGGACGATCTTTTCCAGATAACGCTTTAAGACAATCTGGATCTCCTCCTTCGGATGGATCGGCTTTACCAGAATCGTGCGGATTCCCGTGCGGTTGGCGCCGTAGACATCCGTGAAAATCTGATCTCCCACAAACAATGTGTTTTTCTCATCCGTTCCCATCTGTTCCATCGCTTTTCTGTAATTCGCCGGATTCGGCTTTCCTGCCTTGTAGATATAAGAAACCTGCACAGCGTCATTGAACATTTTCACACGCGGTTCCTTATTGTTCGACAGCAGCATGCAATGATATCCCAGCTCCTTCAAATGTGCAAAAAGCGCGCACGCCCGCTCGTCCGCCGGCGCGCCGTGCGGCACCAGCGTATTATCAATATCAAAAATAACGCCTCGATATCCCTCCTCATAAAGGCGGTCAAAATCGATCGCATAGGTAGAATCTACGTATTCTCCCGGGTAAAACCGTTCCAGCATTGCCCTTTTGCTCCTTTACTCATCTCACTTAGTGCGCATCCTTACATAGATTACTACATTTCTACCAAAATATCCACCCGGAATTTCCAATTCGCGTTGTTCGTTTTTCTCAGAGCATTATTTACCTCACCGCGAGGTGCGCATCCCCGCAGAGCGTTTTTGTGTAATAGGAACAAAGTTTCCTATTACACAAAAAAGACTGCATACACATGTGTATACAGTCCTCATCCGCTCATGATTCTACAGTATAAAATTCTCATCCGGTCTGACCGGCTGTGCCTCGTCAGGATTCGTTCCCACAAAAAACTGATACTGCTCGAGTACCTGATCCTTACGCATATCCGAAATGGCGCGCTCGACATCCAGTCTGGCAATGTCGCTATCCACGCCCTTCAGCTCGTAGACCGCATCCGGCTGGTAGCTGTTCGCGTAATCGATGGCTCCCTGATCCGGTCCGCTCTTCCTGATGGCTGCAGGCGCAGTATACTCCTCTGTGGACGGTGCCTGACCTGTTACGCTCTGCGGAAGTTCTGCCGGCAGTTCCGATCCCACGGTAACAGTTTGATTCTCTATGGAGTTGTAATCATAAAATCCCGCACTGATGCGGATTCCTGACAAATTCATTAGAAACTCTCCATTGTAACCAGAAAAAAATATTACTATAACTTTTTATTATGTCGACAAATAAAAACAGAAACTTTACCTTCTGTTCTTATTTGTCGAGCATTTTTTTCAGCTCGCTCATAAACGTATTGACATCCTTGAACTCACGGTACACCGACGCAAAACGAACATAGGCAACCGCCTCAAGATCCTTAAGCTTATCCATCACAAGCTCGCCGATCAGGGAACTCGGAATCTCCTTCTCCTCGCGGTTAAAGATCTCCGTCTCCACTTCATCCACAAGCTGGTTGATCTGATTGACAGAGATCGGCCGCTTATGGCAGGCGCGCAACACACCACCCTCAATCTTGGAACGGTCATACTGCTCTCTGGTGTTGTCTTTCTTGATCACAATCAGCGGAATGGTCTCCACTTTCTCATAGGTGGTAAAGCGTTTTCCGCAATCATCGCAAAGTCTGCGGCGGCGGATGGAATTGTTGTCATCTGCCGGTCTGGAATCGATCACTCGTGTATTTTCACTGCTGCAAAATGGACACTTCATTTGCTACCTCCATGGGCAATTTTGCCTATATATTGTAGTATATCTATACATTTGTTGCTTGTCAATGAAATTTACACGATTATATGACCTGTTTTTTATGTATTTTCACGAAATTGTCATTTTTTGTACAAACTTTCTGTTTTATTGTCCCCTACGCCTATTTTACCTTATGTTTTGCTTCTTTCTCATCAATGTCCACCAGAATGATGTCCGGTCCGATTTTCACAATCTTGCACCACGGAATAAACAATTCAAATTCCCTGCCCATACAGCCCATCCACTTTGCCGGTCCCGGCACAATCAGCGCCTTGATGCATCCACCGCACTCGTCAAAATCCAGATCCCGCACGTTTCCCAGGCACTTGCAGTCATTTACATTGATGACCTCTTTCCTCGCCAGATCGCAAAAACGCATATACTTCCCGCCCGTTTGCTTCCTCGGAAAAGTATATGCGTCTCTTTTCAAAATCATGTATGTCTGAAATTATACGTTAAATCGGAACAGGATCACGTCTCCGTCCTTTACCACATAATCCTTGCCTTCCATTCCGACAATGCCTTTTTCACGCGCTGCAGCGAGGCTTCCATTGTCCAGAAGATCCTGGTAGTTGACAACTTCCGCCTTGATAAAGCCTCTCTCGAAGTCCGTATGAATCTTGCCGGCTGCCTGCGGTGCCTTGGTTCCCTTCTTGATCGTCCATGCACGGCACTCGTCCTCGCCTGCCGTCAAAAAGCTGATCAGACCGAGAATACTGTAGCTTGCCGCCACCAGCTTGTCCAGTCCGCTGGATTCCACCCCTAGATCGTCCAGATATTCCTTCTTCTCTTCCTCTGAAAGTTCTGCCAGTTCCTGCTCGATCTGCGCACAGATAACGAATACCTTTGCGCCCTCTTCTGCTGCCATCTCTCTTACTTTTGCAACATGTGGGTTTGATGCGCCGTCATCTGCGAGGTCATCTTCTGCGACATTCGCTGCATAGATCGTAGGCTTCGCTGTCAAAAGGTTGTATCCCTTGAACCAGATCTGTGCGTCCTCGTCATCCGGCACCTCAAAAGATCTTGCCATCTTGCCGTCCTCAAGATGCGCCTTGACCGCCTCTACAAGCTCGAGCTCCTTTGCAAGAGTCTTATCCATTCTCGCCTGCTTTGCAATCTTTGCGATTCTTCTGTCAAGAATCTCAATATCGGAAAAGATCAGCTCTAAATTGATGGTCTCAATATCTCTTGCCGGGTCGATCGATCCGTCTACATGGATGATGTTGGTATCTTCAAAACAGCGCACTACATGAACGATCGCGTCCACCTCACGGATATTTGCAAGGAACTGGTTACCAAGCCCCTCGCCCTTGCTTGCTCCCTTCACAAGACCTGCGATATCCACAAATTCGATCGTTGCAGGTGTTACCTTCTTGGTATGATAAAGCTCACCGAGCTTTACGATTCTCTCATCCGGCACAGAAACGATACCGATATTCGGATCGATGGTTGCAAATGGATAGTTTGCAGACAGCGCTCCTGCTTTGGTCAGTGAATTAAATAATGTAGACTTTCCGACATTTGGAAGTCCGACGATGCCTAGTTTCATATATATCTATCTCCTTTATTTCCTTTTTACGGGCTTTTTGCTGTATACCGCTTTGACTGCTGCGCCGTTCTCCCAAAATCCGTCCTGTGCTTCGGCGGACCAACGCTCCTCGCAGCTGTCTTGTGGCACTATTCTAAGAACCCCAAATTAGCACGATTATTATACACTAACAGGGGCTCGTTTGCAATGTTATTTCATTTTTCAGAACGCTCAGACGTATCCATGGAAGAGATTCTTGGCATAGGAACCGCGCTTGCTCCAACCCAGAACCGGAAATATTTCTCACTTTCTCTTTATAAAATATTATACTGTATCTTACAATCCCCGGATGATGTTCAAATAATCCGGTCTATGGTCTACGACAGCATAAATAATAGCTTCCTGCTTCTCCTCATTTATCTTGTAAAACACAAGATTTTTCTCAAGTACCAGTACTTTATACCCCTGTCTTTTAAGCACCAGATAACGAAGTTCTACACATTTTTGCGGATACTTGCCTAAGTCAAGAAGATTCCGTTCTAATTCTTCAAGTTTTTCAAGTGCAACTTCCATTCCAAAGTTTTCTGCTACATACAAAATAATCTTTCGGATCCGAGCATCTGCAGTTTCTGTCCGGACAACTTTATAATTCAATATTCTATCCCTCCCGCAGCATCTGCCTTAAATCCTCAAAGGTCTCACCGAGTGGCGCTACTCTTGCGTTCCTCACATCATCTTCTTCCGTATTGTCTCCATAAAATCACCTTTCTCGAATACATCGAATATACCTCACCTGAAATCCATCTGATACGATGACCTTCAGATACAAAGAAAGACCGCTCACTTTCAATTTTTCTTGAAAATGAACGGTCTTTCATGCCTCTGTTATTTAGTTGAATGATGATGATATTATTTTCTCTTTGATACGTTTCCGAAGCCGCAGTCCAATACGACTGAGACATTCACACCATCTGAAATTACTTTTTTGTATGTTTTTCGGTCACTCTGGTCAAACCTGAAAAACCTCTCAAAGTGTCGGAAGTCGAGAAGTTTTACAAATCTGTCCGATATAGTACAACTATCGTCTCCACATGAAAGGACTGCTGTCTATGAATTACCATCGTGGAAGGAAACATATCCATGAACCTTTTAACAATAGGTCGAGGCTATCGTTAAAAAGTGTCACCACTGAAAACAATTTTTTAACTGTTCTCTACTTTTGAATTGCTTCTATAATATATGTCTTTCCTTGGAAAGGAACCTCATCTCCAATCCAGCAGCAAGTAATTTTTGTTTCTGTGCAAGCAGCTCTGTATTTCCTGGATCAAGTTTTAATAACTTGTCCACGTCCTTTAGCCGCTACTGTGTACTTTTTATCTGACCGTTTACACATTTTAATGCTATTTGTAGTTTGTCGGTATCTCCGCCAATCTCGACAGTAATACCCATAATTCTGTTAGCCACGGCCGATACCTCCTTCCGTAAAAATGGGCATAAAAATGCACAGATTTCTCCATTCACGAAAAAAGCACCAACCATTTCTGATTGATGCTTTCAAATTATTTTGTTTTTGTAAATCTGTTTAATTGCGTATCCACATCTCGTCCACCGTACATAACACGGATAATCGTAACCACTTGTGTATCATCATCCGGAATATATAGAACAAGATAATTGTCTACTGTCGCTACGCGCGGTCCTCGACTTTTCCATGGTTCCAATTCATATTGTCGATATCTCTTCGGCATATGATCAAGATCCATAATACATGCTTCAAGCCTATCAAGCTGACCACTTGCATTTTCTGGTGCCTGCAGTTCAAAAGCAATGTATTCCAAGATTCCACGAAGGTCTATCTCGGCCTGATCTGAAATCACGATATCATAAATCATAAATTGTAATCCTTGCGGAGATCAGCAAAAACAGATTTTGCTGATCTAGTACGACCAGCCTGCATATCCGCATATCCTTTCTCTAGTTCTGCATTCATCTGTGCTTCTGATAATGCACTAACTTCTACAGGACGAGCGGATGGCATTTTCACTTCAAAAGGAAGTCCTCTTTGAAGAATAATTTGTTTGTAAAACATATTTATTGCATTGGATGCAGGAATTCCTAATGCTGCTAAGATTCCTTCTGCCTGTTCTTTTACATCAGGCTCAATGCGTGCGTATACATTTGCTGATTTTGTTGCCATAGTAAACACTCCTTTCGAGTTTTTTCTAACTATATTATATCTATTTGTACGGACAAAGGCAATACAAAATCAATACTTTACAAATTGTTTATACTCCAAAATCTACCAGTTGATTAAAATTTGTCGAAGTCCTCCTGAGTCGCCACTTTCTTATATCCTTTATAATCATCGTCACTGTTTTCAGCATACATATCATTCACGAGGCCAATGGTAAGCAAATCCAGGTCTCGGATACTAATCCCCAGTTGTACGCAACGAAGCAAAAATAAAGGTGTTGTCATCGGGCGATCTGTTGGACGAACTTTTACGGATTGGAATGTGAGGGAAATTCTCGTGTATTGTGTTAAGCACATCCCTATATCCTGCAATCTCACGCTCATTTCTTGTCTTTGGCATTGTCTTATCCAAAACAATCTTTTTCAAACATTCATCAGAAGTATAGATACCCTCAATTTTATTAGAACTCTCTGTACTTTGAATCTTAGCCACCTCAACAAGACTTTCTAATACATCCGCATGGTGTTCCGCAATTAAGCGCTGTTCCCCCTTGTATTCATGAATTGTTGTAAGGTAACGCACGATTTCTGGCGTAAGCATTTTTTCCATTTTTTCGTGTAATCAAATTGTCTCATTCTAATTACCTCATTTTGAACTCAACTTCGTCATTTCATTCATTATGACGCAATTGAAAAAGGACCAGCCCAAGCTGATCCTAATCCTCTATCACATCCTCGATTCTATTGTCTCTCAAATAAGAAGAAAAATCCAAGCCTCATGCTCTGCTTAATCTCCAATGCATTTCATTACAAAAAATGACATCATCGTATAGCAAATACATAAATACCCCGGCACCGCATGCTATATGTGTACCACATCCGAGGCAAACCATACCCTTACACCTCAATCTCACGCCCGTGAATATCGGTCATACACAGCCGGTTTCTCCCCCGCCTCTTCACACGGTAGAGCGTCTGATCCGCCACGTGGAGGAAATCCCAGTTCTTGTTCCCGTTGCTTGGGATGTCATGGCAGATGCCCTGCGAGATGGTCACACCGAAAGCGCCCTCTGTATAGCGCTGTTCTATTTGAAGCGCCATCACATCCTGCCGCAGCTTCTCCGCGCGCTCACAGACCTCCTCCGCGCTCATTCCACTGTAAATGATGACGAATTCATCTCCACCGTAGCGCGCACAGAAAATCTGATCACTTTCCATCTGCCGGATCAATGCCGCGATGGCACGCACACAGTCATCCCCCGCCTGATGTCCGTAACGGTCGTTGTACTGCTTAAAGTAATCAATATCCAAAATCTCAAACGACAACGGTTTATGTTCCGCAAAGCACTGTTCCACGATCTTTTCTGAATCATTTGTCAGGCGGTACCGGTTCGCCAGTCCGGTCAGCGGATCTCTCTCCGACTTTTCCGTCAGCTCCACCGCATCCTCCTCCAGCTTCCTGCAGCGCTCTCTTGCCCGCTCTAAGGATTTGCGCAGATAAAGCATATTGACAATCATGCTTCTGTTTTCCTGTTCCACGATCTCGGTCAGTTCATAGAATCTGCCAGCCGTCTTAAGATAGCGTTCCCTGTCCTTCGTTTTCTTAACATAATCCATCTCTAGCGCTGTCATCTTCCGCTGCATATTGGCGATGCCGGTCTGCTCCACGAGTGCCTTCAGTTTTTCTCCGATATTGCGGCAGACATCACCGCGGTCAATCTCTAACATCAGTTCACAGAAATCATACAGATCATCAAACAGATCCAGAATCAGTACATCCCCAGAAAGCTGATTCTGAATATCCGCAATATACTGGTCTCTCATGGAAATATTGCCACACAGATGACAGTAACGTGCACGCATACAATTTACATAAATGTAATCCATCTCCTCAAAATGCGCTTCGCACTCTGCTTCCAGTTTGCGGATATATTCCTCTGCCTTCTCCAGGCTGCCGCTTTTCATATAACACAGGGCCAGATTGTTGTAAATCGCGGTAAGACTTGCCAGTCTGCGCGCCCCTTCCGGTACGCGCTTGTAATCGAGATGTGCCTGCTCCAGATAATCTCTGGCATCACTGTACTGTCCGCACTCCATATACAGGGAACCCAGGTTACTCTCAATCCGGCTTTCCACCTCAATCAGCTCATATTTTTTGCAATATTTTAATCCTGCCAGATAGTACTCGATCGCAAACGACAGATTGCCCTTGCCGACGGATACAATCGCCATAAGATTGTAGGCGGCTGCCACCAGTTCCCACTGCCCGGACTGTTCCAGATATCCGAGTGCCTCGCCGATCTCCTCAAACACCTTTCCGGTCTCATTGCTAAGATAGTAGGTTCTGCCCTTGTAATAATGCGAAAATCCAAGCAGCCTGGCATCCCCCGCACGTTCTGCGTATTCCTCAATCTGCGTGCAGTAGTCAAGCATGCACGCCGCATCCGTGCCGCGGCCCTCTCTCACTTTCTGCATCAGATCTTCCATCCGGTCATCGGTCTTATGATTTTCCATAGCAAGACTCCTTTGCTTTTATCTGTTCGTTCGCGCTGCAATATTTTCTTAACTTCTACACAAATACATACTTCCGGAGACGCTCCATCGCTTCCTCCACAAGTGAAAATGGCAGCGCCAGATTCATGCGGATGCCGCACGGGCTGTGGAACGGTCTGCCATCCTGCCAGATCACACCGATGCTGGCGCCCCGCTTCTGCAGCTCATCGATCGTTATGCCATGCTTTCTGCACCACTCTGTGCAGTCTAAGAGCAGCATGTAGGTTCCCTGTGGCATAGCTACCTGTACGCCCTTAAAATGGGATCTGATATAATCATACGCATATTCTGCATTCTTCGTCAATACCTTACATAATTCATCTGTCCACTCATAGCCTTCTTGCTGATACGCACCGATGAGTGCATACATGGAAAGCACGTTCATTTCATTGTAATGTGACAGCGATGATTCCTTTTTCACGCGGTCACGGATAACGGGATTGTAAATAATATGATAACTTCCCACCAGACCCGCAAGATTAAAGGTTTTTGACGGTGCGTACATTGCCACCGTGTGCATTCTGGCATACTCGGAAACGCTCTGCGTCGGCACGAATTGGTGATCCCCGAGGATGATATCCGACCAGATCTCATCCGCAACCACCTCGACCTGATACTTCTCATAGATTTCCATGGCACGCTCGATCTCCCAGCGCTCCCACACCCTGCCGCACGGATTGTGCGGGGAGCAGAAAATTGCCGCATGAATGTGGTTCTCGCAGATTTTTTTCTCCATGTCTTCATAATCCATGCGCCACACACCATTCTCATCCAGCACAAGCGGACTGTGCACGATCTCATACCCGTTGTTTTTCAGGCTGAAGGTAAATCCGATGTAGGTCGGCGAATGCACGAGCACCTTATCTCCCCGCGAACAGAACACATTGAGTGCGCTTAAGACACCGCCGAGCACCCCGTTTTCGTAGCCGATGCATTCTCTCATCAGCCCCTGTACGCCATTCCTTTTCGCATGCCAGCGGATTATTGCATCGAAATATTCCTCTCTTGGCTCAAAATATCCGAATGCCGGATGTGCGATACGATCTGTCATCGCCTTCTGTACCGACGGCACCGTGGCAAAATTCATATCTGCCACCCACATCGGGATGGTAGAAAACCCCTCCTGCACCGTTACATCTTTATAGGGAATCTTATCTACTGCCAGTGCGTCTTTTCCTTTTCGATCCATAATCGTTGTAAAATCAAATTTCATCCTTTTTTCCTCTTTCTTCTCACTGCCATGGTCGCCGCAAAGAGCAACACGGCTGCCGCCGATATTACGGCTCCCGTCAGAAATCCGGGGCTTTTGTACCGCAGTTCAAACTCATGTGTTCCTTCCGTCAGATAGGTGCTGATAAAAGCGCCGCCAAACGTCTCACTGTCCGTTTTCTTTCCGTCCACATACAGCGTCCAGCCATCCTCATCCGCGATGGAAAAAATCAGTCTGCCCGCCTGTGTGACGTCCACGTTTCCCTTTACCCTGGTATCGGAAACTTCCGTCACTTCCACCGTCTGTGCGGCAAGCGCCTCATAGGCCGTACGAAGCGCCATGAGATCCAGCCGGTAAACCACAAGCTGCACCAGCTCATTGGCGGTGTTGGTAACTTTTACCTCTTCTCCCGCCTCACAATATCCCAAATCCAGAATATATCCGTGGGAAACTTTTGTAAAGCCTCTGGTTCTTCCCGAGCTTACCTGCTCCTGCAGATTGTCAACGCCCGTCTTGCTGTAGGTGGCATAATAATATGCGGAATCCTGCGCGACAAAAGAGCTCTCTCCCGCCTTTGATTCGGATTCCACCGCGGTAAGAAGCAGTCTGTCGCTTCCCAGAAGATTGGCGAGCTGATTCTGTGTGCCGATGTCGCCTCCGCCGGCATAGTCCCATTTTTCCGCCACATCTTCATCCATCATGAATCCCAGCGGCAGCACATACGCATTCTCATACAGATACGTGTCTCCACGCTGCGCCACAAGTGTGCGGAGCGGTCCTTCCTCCATCGCATTGTCCGCAAGCACATAGCCGATGGAAAGCATTGCCGAAAGAAGCGGTGTCGCACCGCCGGCACAATAAAAGTTCTTGCCGCCCTCCATTCCGACATCCTGATAAAAATGGCTGACATTCAGATTCATCAGGGATGAGAACTGTGTGCCGGAGTGGTAGCCGGACAGCGCCGCATCATTTTTGGTCTTGCGCTCCAGTTCCTCCGTCCGGTAAAACACGGAATCTTCATCACTTTTTTCCGCCGTCTCCGAAAGAACCTCCCGGTAATCCGCCAGATTTTTCACATAATCCGTCCTGCTTATCGTGTCAAGTCCTGTCAGGTTATAGTTGATCACAAGCTCCGCCACAACCGCAAGGCACCCGGTCGCCAGCATCAGCTGCCGGATTCTCTTTTTTCCTATGAGTATGCCGAGTACAATCACAAAATAGCAGGCAAAGAATGCCCCGCTTGCCCATATGGAGGTCTGCTCCATCGTCGTTTCGTCCATAAAATGATTGCAGAAAAGCAGGAATACAACGCTCATTCCACCCGCTGCAAACACCTGCCACAGCTTTAATTCACGGATGTAAAGCAGCGCCTCATAAGCAATCACAAGTACCAGAAACGCGTACAAAAAAGACTGTCTTCCCGGAAGCGATGTCGGGAAATGAAGACCATGCCAGATAAAATCCAGCATATTATTTGAAAAGCTAAGCCAGAAAAACACGACGAGTGCCAGTCTTGGCAGTTTTTTCTTCCATGGAACCGCTCTGTTCCACACATACAGAAACAGCAGAAAGAGCGCAAAAATTCCGCAGTACAGATTGGGCCAGTGGGAATCTCCCGTGTATACATCGACTGCCAGAAGGGACCTCGCCAGCTCCGATACGATATTAAAATACCACTCCATCGTCTCCGGGAACGATATTCCGGATGCACCGCTTAAGGAGAGCACCTTTGCCGTCGGAAGGATCAGCACTGCGCCTGTGGCTCCCGCAAGCAGCGAATACCACGCAAAGCGGATCCATGCCCGGTACCCCGATGCCCGGTGTTCCATCCAGTAGAGCAAAAACCACAGCACCAGAAAAATGCAGATCATGATCGAAATATAGTAATTGCTCAGAATGCAGACCGCCAGCGACACATAATAAAGCCCCGGTCTGTTATCCCGGATCAGCCGCTCTAATCCCAGAATCACAAGCGGCGCAAGCACCATGCAGTCCGTCCACATCAGATTCCAGGCATATGCCGCCATAAACGCGCACAGCGCATACGCCGCACCGCACAGAGCTGCCGCATAGGATGCCACATCTGCCGGAAGGCGCACTGCCGTCTTCTTCTCTGTCCGTGTGACTGCCGCCGCATTTCCGGCATCCTGCCACACGTGAAAATGCTCCCCCAGGTAATAGGTAAACGTAAGACCGCTCAGTGCAATCTTAAGGATGGACAGAACCGTCATAAATTCAATCACATATCCCCTCGGCCACAGAATCAAAAGCCAGTTTAACGGGCTGGCAAGGTAGTACGCATACAGGGATACAAAATCCGCTCCCAGCCCGATGTTCCACGAATAGAACGGACTGCCTCCCGTTTTGAGTTTTTCCATCAGCTCTGTAAAAAACGGACAATACTGATGGTACATATCAATATGAAGCATACACTGATCCCCGAACGGATAGATTTCCCGGTTCACACAGATGATCAGCGTGATCAGAAGCGGTATGCAAAACGCTGCCAGTAACGGTCCTCTCTTTTTCATTCTCCAGACTCCTCTTCCCAGTCAAACATGAAATAATACTGAAGTTTGCGGTAAATATCCATCTCGCCGTGCTCCTCCTTCGCCGGAGTCTCACTTCCGTCCGCTTCCACGGTACGCACCGCCGATATCACCGGATACGATTCCTTTAATGTCAGCAGAAAATTCTGATAGGCATCCGTGGGTACCCCGGCGCGCTTTAGCACCTCTGCTCCCAGATAATTTGCGCTGGTATCCGCATTCTGTTCCTCATCAATATCGTAATTCGCCCAGATGACATACGGCACCTGGTAACGCAGCTTTTGCTGTTCCTCATCCAGCGCATTCCACTGCATGCCGTTCATGGCGAGGATCGGCGCCGCCACCGTATCACTCGGCTGATGATCCCCGAAAAAGACGATGACCGTCTTCTCATCTGCACCGGAGAAATAATCGATCAGCTGCTCTAATGCCTGATCCGACAGCTTTATCAATGAAAAATACTGATTGACCGACAGACTGTTCACACCGTCCACAGAAATACCCGGTGAGAAGTTCGTGTAGGTCTGGTCGTATCCCCCGTGGTTCTGCATCGTCACATTAAAGACAAACAGCGGTCTGCCCTCCTCCTTCTGCTCATACAGCTGGATGATTTTGTCCGCACAGCTTGCATCGCTCACATAATCTCTGACAAAACGTGCCCCGTAATACTGATCTTTAAAAATACTCTGCTCAAATCCCAGCCACGGATAGACCTTGTCACGGTTCCAGCCGGTCGCATAATAGGGATGGGTCGCCACCGTCTCATACCCGAGCGACTGCAGATAGGATGCCAATGACGGGCGCTCTCCGTTCACATACTGCTGATACGGAATACTTCCCTGCGGCAGGAACGCCATCGTATTCCCGGTCAGAAACTCATACTCCGTATCTGCGGTATTTCCACCGCACACCGAGACATTCAACATGCCGGTCACGGTATTTTCCGCCCCCTGCTGCAGGCTGTGCAGAAACGGCATATAGTCCTCATTGGTCTTAAAATCTCCTAACACGGACAGATCCGAAAACGACTCATTCATCACGACAATGATATTCGGCATCCCGGTATCTGCACCGCTCTGCGAAGTGTCATCCGAGGCATCTTTTCCCTCTTCCTCCAGGATTGTATCGATCGACTCCTCCGTCTCCTGCGGTTCCTCGTATTTTTTTAAAAACTCCTTTGCCTCGCCCACACTGTATTTCTGCGGTTTCTCAATCGACATATACGCAAGGTTCATCACAAAAGTAACCGGTATTCCGTCCACCTGTGTCATAAAGACGGGTGTAAACAGCTTATTGTAAAGCCTGTGCTCGTTCTGGAAATTCTCCTGCTGCAAGGTTCCCGCAAACATCACAAGCACCGCGCCAAGCACCACGCCCGGCAGGCACCGTTTAAAAAATCCGGGTCTGCCAATTTTAAACTTCACCGGCTGCAATCCAATGATCAGCGCCAGAAACAGAATTGTCACAACGATCATACGCGTATCCGGTGTAAAGTCATAATTGCCGGACACACTTACCGCCGTCCTCCAGGACAGAATGTCCCACGGTACCAGCGGGTTGGTGCGGAAACGCACCACATAGGCATTGGCAAGCCCGAATACCAGCGCCGCGGTACCCTCGATCCGGTATGCCGTCCGAAGCCGTCCGGTGATGCACAAAAAAATCCCCGCGAGCAGTTCAAACAATACAATGTTAAAAAGCTGCGCCCATGGCCGTACCTCCGCAAACGGATTGTGTGTGTAAAATTCCAGCAAATAAAAAAATGCGGCGGGAGGAATCAATGCCACGGTTCCCCACATCACATACTTTGTATATTTTAATAAAGTTTTTTTCTGACTCATTTTAACTGCCTCATATTATTTTGGTTCTTATTTTAGCACACTGCATTTGTTTTTCCTATTTAATTCGCAAAAAATTCACAAAAGCACTTCCGTATGTTCTTCCAGTTTTCCACATACTTTGTCGAATATGACTCATTTTTTGACACATTTTGTTAATAGACCGCTTTGATTCACACAATTCAAACAACTTTCATTGACATCCGAAAGTTCTTCGACTATGCTTACACTTGTATGATAAATTCATGGAAAAGGTGGCTGTTATGAACGAGAATCTCGAATTGGACCGCTTAGCAAAAGAAAACGATAATTTCAAAAAAATTATTCAGACACAGCAGAATACCATCAACCGCATGATTGATTATTTTATTCTGGGAGAGAAAAAAGCTGGACTGCAAAAGTAGCTTTTTTCGTGTGACGATGCTATAATAAGCACACAGAAAACTATCTTTTACAACACATGATTTCACGGAGGATAAAACCATGTTCCAATTTACAGATGACTGCCTGATCGGGATCAAGGAGCTGGATGACGAGCACCGCCGTCTGTTCTCATTGATCAATCAGGCTATGGACATACTCAACCATACCGATTCCAACGACCGCTGCACCCAGATCACCCATCTGCTGGAGGAGCTGACGCAGTATGCCGATACCCATTTTGCACATGAGGAGGCTTACATGGAGCAGATCCGCGATCCGGAGCTGATCCGTCAGCGCATGCAGCACTCTCTTTTCCGCGACAAAATCCGCGATTTTTCCTTTGCAGACATCGATGACCCCGGAAAGCAGCAGCAGGTTGTCACCGATCTTTTGAATTTCCTTGCCAAATGGCTGTATCACCATATTCTCGGAAGCGACATCATGATCGGCAAGCTGCCGCCGTTAGAGGAATGGATGATCCGCGACAACCCGTGTGAATTCACAGACGATTATCTGACCGGCATTGAAATAGTTGATTTGGAGCATCAGCAGCTCTTTTGCATCGTGGAGCGCGCCTATCAGCTGGTAAAATCCAACGACGTCATTACGTGCTACGATGAACTTTTATCTATCATTCACGAACTCACGGATTATACCGTAACCCACTTTGCCGACGAAGAAGCTTACATGGAGAAGATCGGTTATGAGGGGCTTGCCGCACAGAAAAATGCGCACGCTTCCTTCGTCGCCAGACTTGAGAGCATCAACCTGATCGAGCTGGACGAAAATCCGCAAAAATATATGGAGAGCCTGATCGAATTTCTGCTGGGATGGCTGATCAACCATATCCTCTATTCCGACAAAAAGATTCCTGTCCAGGCATAACCGCTGTGGACAGGCACAGACAATATACCGTACACATTTATGCCGTACGCATTTCAAGTTCTTAAACATGCGCTGCGGATCCAGCATACAAAAGGAGCTGTGAATGATATTCACAGCTCCTTTTGTATGCTCTTTTCAATATAATGCCGGCGGCCGGACTTGAACCGGCACGAGGTTGCCCCCGTCAGATTTTGAGTCTGATGCGTCTGCCATTCCGCCACGCCGGCAGTCTTGCGATCGGATCTCTCCGTCTCGCTCACGCACGATTTATCATATCATACCCTCCTTCATATTGCAACCACATTTTTCACTTTTCACCCCTCACTCCTCTTCCTGATTTCATTGACAAAAGTTATCATATATGATAACTTTATAGCAGACGATTTTTTACGGAACACCTGTATTTTTCAGGAGAATTGAGGGATTCATGAAGGAACAAAGCCCGCTTACCCCGCGCTATGAGGTCGTGGAACAGCTAAAGAGCGCGCGCAAGGCGCAGAATGTGACGCAGGAGGTGCTCGCAGAGCGCGTAGGCACCAAGAAATCCAATATATCCCGTTTTGAGAGCGGCCGTTACAATCCCAGCCTTGATTTTCTGATTAAGGTTGCCGACAGTCTCGGGAAGCAGATTCAGATCAGGATTCGTTAAGCATGAAGGAGGAGTTTTTATGACAAAAGGAAAGATTTTAGGTGATATTCACCAGATTGACAAAGACGTGGAGCTGTGCCGCACCACCAACGAACGCATCAGTAATCAGGCGGCACAGCTTCTGATTGAGAACCAGATCCCCTTTACCCGGGGCTGGATCAAGGTTCCGTTTTTTCTTCGGGAAAAATACCGCGGTGCACACCAGATCTATGTGATCCGCACGAACCGCAACCGCTACGGGCAGGCAAGACGCACCATCGACCAGCTGGACACTTCTTTCCGGCGCAGACTGATCTTAAGCAACTACTGATCCGTACGCACGCCATCTTCCTGCACTGTTTGCGCCATCAGTTTCCCAAACAGTGCCAAGAACTTTTTTTCCACTTCCCGCATCGGGCACTCCCGGTATTCCGGCAGCACCGCCGCCTGCGGTGCCACATCAAATAATTTTTCTCCCGTGAAATGTTCAAATTCATAATACAGGCAGGTATCATCCATGCGCTTTACAATCTCGCGCTCCCGCTCCGTCGGCGGCGCAATCAGGTATTTTTCATAGATCATCTCCTGAAGCACCTGCTCAATCCTGCGGTATTCGGGCAGACAGCCCTTCACCGGCCTGGTGATATCCGACAGATATGCCTCGCTCGCATCGTGCAGCAGACACGCCAGAACCTCCCTGCTGCTGCGCCCTTCGGCCTGCGCCATTGCAGCACAGTCCAGGCTATGCTGCGCAACAGAATAAAATACCGGAAAATGCCCGTTGGCACGTGTCATTAACGACAGCGCATGTGCAATATCCTCGATACAGATTTCTTCCGGTCTGGGGTCTGCCGGTGACATATGTATTCCGGAAAATGTGCGAATCTTCTCTCTCATTCCGTTTCCTCCATGCTCTTCTTCAAAAGACGATACAATGCTGCGGTATCCACCGGCTTTGCAATATGTCCGTTCATTCCCGCATTCAACGCCGCACTGATGTCCTCGGTGTATGCATTTGCAGTCATTGCATAGATCGGTATCTCTCCGGCATCCGGGCGGCTGCTCTTCTGTGCGCGGATCGCTTTCGCCGCTTCATAGCCATTCATTCCAGGCATCTGGACATCCATCAGGACTGCCATATAGGTTCCCGGTGCTGATTCCATATACCGCTCCACTGCTTCCTCACCGTTCCACGCATGATCCACATGCATGTTCACAAGCTCCAGCAGCTCCGTGACAATCTCCGCGTTCATCCCGGTATCTTCCGCAAGAAGAATCCGTCTGCCGCCAAAATCATAAGACTCTGACGCATCTTCTTCTGCTTCACCTTCCCCCGTCTCTTCTGCTTTTTGCTTTTTCTCATCCACTGCGTGTGCCAGCGGCAGGGATACTGTAAAGGTTGTTCCGACACCCTTCTTCGACTGGCAGGAGATCGATCCACCCATCAGTTCCACCAGATTTTTGGCGATAGAAAGTCCGAGTCCGCTTCCGCCGTGATGCTGTGCCGTCTCGGCCTCCTCCTGCTCAAACGGCAGGAACAGCCGCTCCTGCATTTCCTCGCTCATTCCCTCGCCGGTATCCGTCACCACAAATTTATAGAAGAACTGTTCCTGCTGCATTGGCAGTTCGCTGACCGTCACGCGGATACTCCCGCCCTCTGGCGTAAACTTATAGGCGTTGGAAATCAGATTCAGCAATACCTGATTGAGGCGCAGCACATCGCCTTGGACCTGCTCCACCTGTACCTCGTCCATCTCCACGGTAAAGGCAATCTTTTTCTGCTCACACTGCGTTCCATATACTGCTGAAATTGAATCCAACACCTCTTTTAAGGAAAACGGTGCCTGCGCAATTTTAATCCTGTTGCTCTCGATCGCAGACATATCAAGTACGTCATTTACAATCGCAAGCAGCACTTTGGATGAGGTATCGATCTTATCCAGACACTCTTCTACCCCTCCCCCTTCATCGCTGCGGTGTCTTGCGATCTCAGTCAGCCCCACAATGGCATTGATCGGCGTACGAATCTCATGGCTCATCCGCGCAAGGAACTGTCCCTTTGCCTCATTGGCGCTGTTGGCCTGTGCCACCGCCACAGCGAGCTGCTCGTTTTTCTCTTCCAGCTTGTGGTAATTTCTGCGTCTCAAAAGTTCAAATGCAACCATCCATGCGACAATCTGCAGCAGAAGGATGCCGATCACGGCTATCGGATAACGGAACTTGTACACCATATCGGAGAGTGTCGGCTCATAGGCGGTTGCCAGCGTGTGATCCACCTTAAACTGGGCAATCTCTTTTTCTGATATCATCCCAATGCACTTGTTCAAAATCTTTATCAGCATGCGGTGTTCCTCGCTGTCCAACCCGACGATTCCCGTATTTTCCTCCATAAAAAAAGTCGGGACAGCAGCAAGTTCCTCATAATAGGGATTTGCCAGATACGGCGTCAGCACGCTGACATTCTGCGCCGCAAAATCTGCTTTTCCGTCCAAAACCATGGCCAGACAGTCTTCTAAGTTCTTCTCCTCACAGATCTCAAACTGTGGTGCATTCATCTGGATATAATGTTCCAGCCCGACATAGCTTGCCGGAATTGCCAGACGGTATGAAACATCGTCCGCATCCACATCATATTCCTGTCCGTTTCTTCCGACCAGTGCGACGTCATCCGTATAAAAGCTGTCCGTCAGAATATAGGGCTCCTTCTGGAAATCAGGATTGTCCGAGAGCACCCCTGCAACCAGACTGTCCGGATACTTAGACAGATAGTCCGCCGTGCGCATTCCCTGCGGCATCATCACATACTGAAATGTCAGACCGCTGCGCTCTGACAGCAGATCCAGAATGTCAACTGTAATACCGTCGACATTTCCTTCCGCGTTCCGGTAGGACAACGGTGCTCTTGAAGCAATAAACGCCACCGTAATCACGCCTGACCCTTGAATGTATTCTGCTTCCTCTCTGGTAAAGACGACCTCTCCCTCCGCCTCCTTCTCCCCGTAATATTTCTGATAGAGATCCGTCTGAAACGAAGCTCCAGCCTCGGCAATCTGCCCGAGCGCCTCGTTTACCTCGGCAAGCAGTTCCTTGTTCTGCCTCCCAGTCATAATATAGAACGGATCGGAACCGAAGCGGCAGATGATCTTGTAATCCGTCTTGAGTGCAAGACTTCCCATGGCAACCGCGTCAATCTCGCCGCGATCGAGCGCACCAAAACATGCCTCCTGCGTGTCATAGATGCTCTCCTCGTAGGAAAATCCCTTTTCGGCGGCATAGTCCCTGAATTCCTGATTCTGGAAGCTGTCCCTAAGCATACCTACGCGCATGCCGTTATAGGCGGCATAGTCATTGTAGTAGTAAATATCGTTCTCTTTACTCACGTACAGAACACTCGTCTCCGCCCCGATGGCATAGTCCGAAAAAAGATACTGCTTCTCCCGCTCTTTTGTTCGCTGCGCCTGGCAGATCATATCGATCTCACCGGTCTCAAGTTTTTTTAACTGCTGATCCCAGCTGTCATACTCGAATTCATACTCCCAGCCGGTATATTCTGCAATTTTGCGCAGATATTCCACACCGTAGCCCGTGTAGGTTCCGTCCTTTTCTTCAGTAATAAATCCATCATAATCGATATACCCGACTTTGATTACATGCCTTTTCTCCTGATCCGCCACTGCCGCCGTCACACTCAAAGCACTGCACAGCACACAGCAAACAAAGCAGATCAGCGCCGCCACGCGTCTGTATCTTCCGGTCACTCTTGTTCCTCCCTCATACCATGCAGCCGCTCCACAAAGGATACCGCAAATTTCTGCACATCCACGCCTACCGCTTCCTCAAAGCTCTCTCCCGTAACGATCGAGTTGGAGATAATGCGGATTCCCAGAAACGGTATGCCATACGCCAGGCAAAGCTCTGCCGGAGCTGCGGATTCCATATCTTCTACCGCGGTCTTATACCGCTCTCTTAGCAGTGCGATCCGGTCCAGCTGGTTGTTCCACTCATCCGCCGAGCCGATCACTCCTCTGCCCACATAAACATCCGTCTGTACCTTCATCGCCGCATCCCCAAGCCTCTCATCACACGGGAAATCGAGTACTTTCCTTGTCTGTCCAAGTGTTTTATCGAAAATTTCAATCGGCAGCGGCTCAAAATCACACTCATCGATTCCGGCTCCCTCGGGGGCATATTTCCGGATCATGGCTCCCATCGGAACCACGCGCTCCCCCACCACGATGTCTCCCCGATGGAATCGCGCATCATGACCTCCGCCAATCCCCAGGTTAATCACCGCCCACAGGCAGAACTGTGTCATGGCAATGGCGGTTGCCGCCGCCGCATTCACCATCCCCTGATAGGTGCGCGAGATAACGACCGGCTCCGCGTGCTTCCCTAAGAATCCCGTATAAAATTTCCAGTTGCCATATGTTATCTCCTCCGGTTCTCCAAGCTGTCCGATCAGATACTCCGTCTCCGTGTCCATCGCTCCCTGAAGCAGAAGCGCCGGTTGTTTTTTGAAATCGTAATTTGGCATGTTTTCCTCATTTCTGTCTTTTCTTCTAGCACATTCTCATTTCTGTTGTATCTACTATACGTTGTTAAACTTCCCGATGTCAAGGGACGTATTTTTTTCTTGACGGATACCGCTTTCTGTTTTAAGGTTTTAGTAGATACAGACAGGAGGATTTTTATATGGAAAAAATTGCCAGTTTTACCATAGACCACATCAAATTACAACCGGGTGTCTATGTGTCCAGAAAGGATCATGTCGGAGCGGAAGTCATCACTACCTTCGATCTTCGCATGACCTCACCGAACGACGAACCGGTCATGAACACGGCGGAAGTGCACACGATTGAACATCTGGGTGCTACCTTCCTGCGGAATCACAAGGACTTTTCCGATAAGACCGTCTACTTCGGACCGATGGGATGCCGCACCGGCTTCTATCTTCTCCTTGCCGGGGATTACGAGTCGAAGGACATCGTTCCGTTAATGATTGAAATGTTTGAATTTATCCGGGATTTTCGGGGCGATGTACCTGGTGCTGCGCCAAAGGACTGCGGAAACTATCTGGATATGAATCTTGGCATGGCGAATTATCTTGCGAATCGTTATCTGGAGAATACCCTGTATCACATTGATGCAGCGCATCTCATCTATCCGGAATAAAATCTTATCAAAGAAAAAGGGTGTAACGTCTCAATCTCTCAATAAAGACTTTACACCCTTTGTTTTTTATAATTTGATTTAAATATCGTCCAGGGATTCTTTGATCTTATCCATGAATCCCTTCTTTTTCTTAGGCTTCTCCTGCTTATCGGAAGAACCTGCCCCGTCCTGGGCGCCGGTTCGGTTTAAGGAATCACCCGTCAGCGCATCAAACTGACGTAACGCCTCCTTTGCGTCTGCGGAAAGCCCGGTCGGTGTCTGTACCACCAGATCCACATAGTGATCGCCGCGAACCGATTTGTTGCGGAGCGACGGCACACCTTTTCCTTTCAGACGAATTCTTGTGTTCGTCTGTGTTCCAGGCTTCACTTCATACAGCACATCTCCGTCCACCGTATGAATACGGATCTCTCCGCCAAGTGCTGCCTGGGCAAAGGAAATCTGTGCGGTGGAATAAATATTCATATCCTGCCGCTGCAGGCTCGGATGTCTCGATACGACAACCTCTACGAGCAGATCGCCTCTCGGTCCGCCGTTGATTCCCGGCTCGCCCTTCTCCCGGATACGGACGCTCTGTCCGTTGTCGATACCTGCCGGAATCGACACCTGAATCTTTTTCTTGCTTGCAATGTATCCGGTACCCCGGCAATCCGGGCACTTGTCTTTGATGATCTTTCCGGAACCGCCACAGTCCGGACAGGTCTGCACATTCTGCACCGTACCAAAGAAAGACTGCTGTGTAAATACAACCTTTCCCTTACCGCCACACTTCGGACAGGTCTCCGGCGTTGTCCCCGGCTTTGCACCTGTTCCATGGCAGGTATGGCACTCATCCTTTAACACCATCTCAATCTCTTTCTCACATCCGAAGATTGCCTCCTCAAATGTGATGCGGACACTGGTTCTTAAGTTGGAGCCCTTCATAGGACCATCATTTGTTCTTCTTCTGGAACCACCGCCAAAGAAATCGCCGAAAAGATCGCCGAAGATATCTCCCATATCCATGCCGGAGAAATCGAATCCACCTGCTCCGCCGCCGGTGCCGTCAAATGCCGCATGACCAAACTGATCGTACTGCTTTCTCTTCTCTGCATCGGAAAGCACTGCATAGGCTTCCTGTGCTTCCTTGAACTTTTCTTCACACTCTTTATCCCCAGGGTGCATGTCGGGATGATACTTTTTGGCAAGAGTACGGAATGCTTTCTTGATCTCATCGTCCGATGCGGTCTTGCTTACGCCCAAGACCTCATAATAATCTCTCTTATCCGCCATAACTTTTCCTCTATTCCTCTCTACTGCACACGGGGTTTCCAGATGTCACCATCCAGAAACCCCATGTTTTATACACTGCGTTGAAATATCGTAACACACTCTGGCTTCTTTGTAAATGCCGCAGCTTCTGTCAGATTATACTTCCTTGAAGTCCGCATCTACAACATCGTCGTTTGCAGCGCCTGTGCTTCCTGTGCTTCCTGCACCGCCCATATTGCCCATATCAGGACCTGCGCCTGCTGCACCCTGTGCTGCCTGTGTCTGCTCATACATCTTTGCAAATACCTTCTGTGCACTCTGTGTCAGCTTCTCCTGCAAGGATTTTAACTCTGTCACATCCGCCTCTGTCATCTCTTCTGCATTCTGATGTGCATCCAGGAATGACTTCACTGCATTCATGTCGTTCTCTACTTCCGACTTATCGGCTGCATCCAGGTTTGCGCCAACCTGATCCAGTGCCTGCTGTGTCTGGAATACGAAGGAATCTGCATCATTTCTTGCATCGATTGCTTCTTTTCTCTTCTTATCCTGTGCCTCGTACTCAGCTGCCTCTCTGACTGCCTTATCGATCTCATCATCAGACATATTAGAACCAGCTGTGATTGTAATATGCTGCTCTTTGCCTGTTCCCAGATCCTTTGCGGATACGTTTACAATACCGTTTGCATCGATATCGAATGTAACCTCGATCTGCGGTACACCACGACGTGCTGGCGGGATACCATCCAGACGGAACTGACCAAGGGACTTGTTATCTCTTGCAAACTGTCTCTCACCCTGTACAACGTTGATGTCTACAGCGGTCTGGTTGTCTGCTGCGGTGGAGAAGATCTGGCTCTTCTTGGTCGGGATAGTCGTATTTCTCTCGATCAGTCTTGTTGCAATACCACCCATGGTCTCGATGGACAGTGACAGCGGTGTTACATCCAGAAGTAAAATCTCACCCGCACCGGCATCGCCTGCAAGCTTACCACCCTGAATGGAAGCACCGATGGCTACACACTCATCCGGGTTTAATGATTTGCTCGGCTCTTTGCCTGTGAGCTGTCTTACCTTATCCTGTACAGCCGGGATACGTGTCGATCCACCTACTAACAATACCTGACCCAGATCAGCGTTGGTCAGTCCGGCATCTCTCATTGCATTCTGAACCGGGATTGCGGTCTTCTCTACCAGATCATGTGTCAGTTCGTCGAACTTTGCTCTGGTCAGGTTCATATCAAAATGCTTCGGTCCCTCAGCAGTTGCTGTGATGAACGGAAGGTTGATGTTGGTTGTGGTTGCGGAAGAAAGCTCTTTCTTTGCCTTCTCAGCTGCTTCCTTTAATCTCTGAAGTGCCATCTTATCTGTGGATAAGTCTACGCCCTCTGCCTTCTTGAACTCATCGATCATCCACTGTGTCACTCTGTTATCGAAGTCATCACCGCCAAGGTGTGTATCACCGTTTGTAGAAAGTACCTCGATGACACCATCACCGATCTCGATAATAGATACATCGAATGTACCACCGCCGAGATCGTATACCATGATCTTCTGCTCTTTCTCATTGTCAAGACCGTAAGCAAGTGCTGCTGCTGTCGGCTCGTTGATGATACGCTTTACATCCAGTCCTGCGATCTTACCTGCATCCTTGGTTGCCTGACGCTGTGCGTCGTTGAAGTAAGCCGGAACCGTGATGACTGCTTCTGTTACTTTCTCTCCGAGGTATCCTTCCGCATCTGCCTTTAACTTCTGCAGAATCATTGCGGAAATCTGCTGCGGAGAATACTGTTTGTCATCGATTGCTACCTTGTAATCGGTTCCCATATGTCTCTTAATGGAAGAGATTGTCTTCTCTGCGTTGGTGACTGCCTGACGCTTTGCCGGCTCACCGACGAGTCTCTCACCGGTCTTCGTAAATGCTACGATAGACGGTGTTGTTCTTGCACCTTCCTGGTTGGCGATAACGGTAGGTTTTCCACCTTCCATCACTGCTACACAGCTGTTTGTTGTTCCTAAATCAATTCCGATAATTTTTCCCATGATAGATTCCTCCTCATCATATTCTAAAAACAAATTTGTTACTTTTGCTGCATTTATATTAACGCGGACATCTTACGATGCCGGCACGTCTGACTGATAAAACGGCTGCTATGATACCACTGCAACCATGCTGTGGCGCACAACAGAATCCTTATACATATAACCCTTCTGTAACTCCTGTGCGACCACTCCGGAATCGTACTCCTCGCTTTCCACCTGCATCACTGCATTGTGGAAGTTCGGATCAAATTCCTGACCGACTGCCTCGATCGGCTTTACTCCGCTTGCATCAAGCTCGGTAAGCATCTGTCTGTATACTTTATCCATCCCGACGACAAACGCATCTTCTCGCTGCTCCTCCGGTACTGCTGCCAGTCCTCTCTCAAAATTGTCAATCACTGGAAGGATCTTCTCAATGATACTTTTTGCTCCCATATCGTACATCTGTGTTTTTTCTTTCTCTGTGCGCTTACGGAAGTTGTCGAATTCTGCCATCTGACGTTTTAATTTATCATTCAGTTCCTCGATCTGTTCGTCTTTTTTATCTTTCTTTTTCTTAAAGAATCCCTTCTTCTCATCGGCAGGCGCTTCCTGGCCGTCCTCTGCCTCAGATTCCTCTGTCTCTTCTGCCTGCTCGCCGGATTCAGCTGCTTCTGTTTCAGTCTCTGTCTCCTCCGCCTCGCTTACCTCTTCTGCCTGCTTCTCTGCGGCATCTTTTTCAAGATCCTCTAATACTTCTTCCATCATTTCTTCTTTTTTCTCTGCCATTCCAATCCTCCATCTATGTCTCCCCTTTTGGTCTGTCCAAAATTCCATCGAGAGAATTCTTCAATACCTTCAGGTTATCCATGACTTTCTCATAATCCATTCGCTTCGGTCCTACAATACCGATAGTTCCGCGAATCCCTTCTCCCAATTCATAGGTTGCTGTAACCACGCTGCAGTCCTTCATCGTCTGAATCGGGCTTTCATTTCCTATATAAACCTGAATCCCTGTGCTCTTATCTTCCAACAGGTTCTCAGTGACAAGTGATGCAAGCTGCTGCTTCTCCTCAAATGTGGAGATCAGTTCACTCGCTTTTTCTGTGGAATCACTTAACTCCGGGTATTTGAACAGGTTCGTTGTCCCGCTCGTATAGATCCGGATATCCTCATCCTGTCCCATCGTCTCTGCCACGGTATCCAGCACATCACTGATGATGTCGCTGTGGATTCCCGCCTGCTCCTTCAACTTGGCGATCGTGCCGAGATTGATATCCTGCAAGGCAAGACCGTTGAGATTCGAGTTCAGCAGAATATTTAACTTCAGCATCGTCTCATTGTCGATCGGCTCGGATACTGGAATAATCTTGTTCTTGACCAGATTGCCCTCCGTGACAATCACTGCCAGTATCTGTTCTTCATTCACATTGGAAAGCTGTATGAACTTTACCTTGTTGCGGTGGTAGCTCGGTGCCGACACCATCGTCGCATAGTTGGTATTTGCCGCCAGCATCTTTGCCACCTGCTGAAGAACCTGATCTACTTTTTCCGTGTGTTCAATGACAAACTTCTTCATGTCATCAACTTCACGGTTCTTCTCTTCCATCAGATGATCTACATAAAACCGATACCCCTTATCGGAAGGAATACGTCCTGCGGAAGTATGTGGCTGCAGGATATAACCCAGTTCCTCCAGGTCTGCCATCTCGTTGCGGATAGTCGCAGAACTCAGATTCAGATCTGTATACTTTGAAATGGTTCTCGACCCAACCGGCTCGCCTGTCTCCAGATAATTGCGGATGATCGCATCTAAAATTTTTATTTTACGTTCATCTAATTCCATCTCGTCCATCGCTGGTCTCCTGCTGCTTTTCCTGCAGTTCCTTTTGTCTTATTAGCACTCGTTGCTATGGAGTGCTAACACCTTACGTACTTAAGATAGCACCAACCTATTTCTTTGTCAACAGGATTTTTCATAAAAGTTGTGTTTTATTTGTGATTTTATAGTTTGTTTATAAATAGCAAAAAATCCTCCGAAGGTTCCATGTCCTCCGGAGGATTCCCGCATCACTTTCTTCTATTATAATAGAATACACATTTCTCTCCATCTATATCCGCCCGTCAGGCGGAAAACTTCCGCTAAAACGGCCGGAAACAGCAACAGTTGCAGAGGAGATCCAGACAGAGCAGGCTTAAGCACCAGTTCCCTGCGCTCGCATACGGTCTGTCGTAGTCACTTCCCATGCTGGTATACCATGTGCCGCCATACTGAAGATGCTGTAAAAACTGCCGGTATTCCATATTGCTCGGCTCCATCTCCACCGCACGCTTTGCGTGTTCCATCGCGTTGATGTTATTGCCCATGCCCTGATTGGCAATCGCGCTGAAATAGTACCAGCGCGCCCGGCGTTCCCCAAACGGAATTCCGTTCAGCACATTCAACGCCTCCACATAGTGTCTGCTTGCAATATAATTTGCAGCCGCCTGCATCTTCGGCGATTCATTCTGACCGAATCCATGGCTGCCGGCGTAACTGTAGCCGCCGGAATTGCTGCTGTAGCCGCCGCCATAACCGTATCCACCGCCCTGCTGCTTCTCCTTCATGATCTGGTCATATGCCTGCTGTACTTCCTTAAAATGCTCCTCAGCCTCATCCCTGTTCGGATTGTTCACATTCGCATCTGGATGGTATTTTCTGCTGAGTGCTCTGTATGCCTTTTTTATCTCTTCATCTGAGGCTCCCCGCGATACGCCGAGCACCTGATATGGATCTGTCATATATGTGTAACCTCGCTATTTGCGCGCTTTTTTCTTATTCTTCTCTTCCGCCTTGCGTTTTTTCAGCTGAAGATACTCGTATTTTGACCATACGCCGGAATACAGCACATTCCGTAGTATATCCGCATGTAATAAAATCGGAAGGCGCTCAAACGACTTGGCGCACTCGGACATCATGCTCGTGAGCAGCAGACGGCAGAGCGTATCCATGTCATCCGCACTCTCCCGCATCGCATAGACGAGTGGATTGTACTCCTTTTTCCTGCGATCCTCATCGTAATCCTCATAGGCATCCATAATGTAGATGAACTTTCCCATGTAAAAGCCAAGTGTGCGCAGCTCTTCCTGCCACTCATCCTCTCTCCAGCAGAAAATCTCACCCAGCATCTCTCCGGTCAGACCTGCCACCACATCAAGGTTCGTCTCGCCTCTTGCCTCCACCTCGTCTGTTTTTCGCATGAACTCTTCCACTGCGTGAACCTGGCGCGGATACTTCTCTATCACGCGCGCATAGTCCTTATCCAGCATCTTTGCAAACGCCTTCTTCGTATAGGCTTTCTCGTCCTTCCAGTCGTCAATCAGATTATGATAGGCTACAATCAGATTCATATCCGCCGCATAATCTGTCGCCTCATTGATCCACACCTGTCGCTTCCTGGTCGGATGCAGCGCGCATGTAATCTCGGAGGATTCATTCGTAAGCTCATACAAGCCCGTCAGAAGAACGATCAGAAATGTCATATCATAGTTGAGCAGCATCTGTCCTTTTGCACCACAGTTGGATTTGAGTCTCTGGCACAGTCCGCAGTAATATGCCTGATATGCCTTCCGGTTCTCCTCTGTCATGATCTTCTGATTGATATTTATGTAACCGAACATTCCAAGTTCTCCTTTGCCCTGCCAGATCAGCTTCTTCTGATGAATTCTCTCCTGCACTTCGGGCAGGTAATACAGATTTTGCCTCTTCCCTTCGGCACCCGCACTCTCTGCCTGCATCCAGGACACTTGAAAAAGCGGTAGGTATCTCTCTGTGCGAAGCGCTTCTTCCACTGATCCCGCTTCACAACTGCTTTGTAGCGCCTGCTCAGATACCGCTGATTCTCCTCGTAACGCTTCGAGACGTTCTTTGAAAACATACGGAAACAATTATAAATCATCAGCGCAATTCCAAACCAGTAAAAAACGGAAAGCACCGGCAGAAGCCCGCTAAACATCGACACAACCAGACTCACCAATACCACGATGTTCAAGGTTCTCCCAAGCTCATCCGCTCCATACCGTCCAGTCATAAAACGCTGCAGTTTTTCTCTCATATCCATTCCTTCCTTTCCGGATCATGAGATCATGTTAAGCCCTGCAAAATAGACTGTCAACCTTCCTATCGTCTTTTTAGAAACATTTTAGACTTTGATTAGATTTCAGGCTGCCTGTCAAAACAGGCGCACCTTTCTCCTCATATCCTCCGGATCTTTTGCTCCTGCGATCGCCGTCCCGGACGTAATGCAGCTCTTCATATAAAGATTGTAAATCGCATCATCCATCTGCACTCTGCCACGCTCCTTCTCTGCTCCGGCGGACGTATCCAGCTGCTGTATCCGGTTCTCCGCAATCAGACTGCGCACCCCGGCATCCGCCACCAGAACCTCATAGGCAGCCACGCGCCCGGCTTCATCCTGCCGCCGCAGCAGCTTCTGCGCCATAGCCCCCGCCAGTCCCTGCGCCAGACTTTCCAGAAGGATCTGCGAACCGGATGTGCTCCCGCCGCACTGTACCAGATGGAGCAATGCCGCCGTCACACTGTCCTCCTTCTCTGCCAGAATCACAAACTGCCCTCTCCTGACTGCTGCAAACAAAAGCCCGGCCTCCCGCTCATTCCCGATTCCATCCAGAAGGATCACATCGGCATCCTGCTGCAGCGCCATCGCAAGGGCTTCCTCCCTGGAAGCGCAGTCCGCTCCGATCTCCCGCTGCACAACCAGTCCCCTTCCCTGCGGAAGGATGTATTCTGTCGTATCCTCCACAGAGACAATGACCTTTGACTGTGTTGCGGCAATCTGTGCGGCAAGTGATGCCACCGTCGTCGTCACTCCGCTTCCTCTGCCTCCCGTGACAAGAAGCAGCCCGCGCCCGTTTTTCACAAGCTCCGTAATCTCCTCCGGTAACAGAAGTTCCTCCGGCATCGGAACCCCGGCCGGATGCAGTCTTACGGACATGGCATCTCTCCCCTGCTGTCTGTATACGGACACGCGCAGACGCAACGCTTCGGAAAATGAATAGCTGCATACCAGCGCGCCTTTCGTGCGGTACTCTTCCAGCTGATCCCCAGACAAGATCTGCTCCGTCACCTCTGTAAGATCCGCATCCTGCCATTCTGCGGCGTCCTCCTGCCCTGCGGCAGTCAGTTCTCCGTCAATCCGAAGCATCGCCGTTCTTCCCGGGACAAGGTGTACATCCGATGCACCTTTGCCATCCGCATATTCCATAAGATCATTAAAAAGTTTTATGCCGTTCATAGAAAAACTCCTTCTTATTGCTTCATAGGGAAATGCAATGCATCCCCGCAGAGCGTTTTTTATTTCTAGGAAGGTTCTACTTTCACACATTAATGTATCACGGTATTTCCTATGAAATAAAAAGAGCCGCTGCGCGACTCTCAGATACTTCTATGTGACAATGATAAGCAGAACGATAAGCCGGGTTATGTCTAAACCGTGGCAAGCCACGGTCGGAATGATCATCTATCTAGGATGACTGTTGCCAGCCACCTCAAGCAACCTACCTAAAGCTGGCGGGCCGCGTCAACGCTTTTGTTCGGTCTTGCTTCGGATGGGGTTTACATATGCCCGCTCTGTTACCAGCGCGGCGGTAGTCTCTTACACTGCCCTTCCACCCTTACCGTATTCCGGCATTACCGGAACCGGCGGTATATTTCTGTTGCACTATCCTTGGAGTCGCCTCCACCGGACGTTATCCGGCATCCTGCCCTGTGAAGCCCGGACTTTCCTCACCCCAGCAATGCTGGGCCGCGATCATTTGTTCTACTTATCACCGCAACTATTGCTTATTATAATGTGCTTTCCGCAAAATGTCAAAGCAATCCTATACATTGAAGCAGGAACCGCCGATGAATTCGCGGATAATCGAATTCTGGCTGATACCGTCGCTCGGCATCGGAAGGAAATAATCCAGAAACTTGAGCAGGCGCTTTGCCTCCAGATATTCCGGACAATCCTTGTCAATGGCAAACAGCAGCGGCTCGGCATACATCTTTAACACTGCCAGTTCATAGATCAGCGCCGAGTTAAACATCACGTCCGCCCCCTCCTGGAACGGGAAAATGTAGCGCTCCTCACCGCGGCGCACCGAATCCCACATGGCAATGGTCTCCTTTGCGGAAGTTCCTCTCGTGCGCGCATCTCTCACAATCCGGCGGATCATTCTGCCGTCCGTTGTTGGCAGGCAGTTGTGCTCGTCGATGTTGAGCTGGGTCAGCGCACTGATGTAGATTTTGAACTTGCTCTCCACCGGGAGCGAGCAGGACAGCCTGTCGTTGAGTCCGTGGATTCCCTCGATGACCAGTACGTCCTCTTTTCCAAGTTGCATGTAGCGGTCCTTGTATTCCCGCTTGCCGGTCTTAAAATTGAAGACCGGCAGATTGACGCGCTTGCCCGCAAGCAGTTCATTCATGTCGTGGTTAAACAGCTCCACATCCAGCGCTTCCAGACATTCCAGATCGAGTTCCCCGTTCTCATCGCGCGGGCACTGATCCCTGTTCGCATAATAATCATCGAGAGGGAACGGATGCGGCTTTAATCCCTTCGCAGCAAGCTGGATAGAAAGGCGGTGTGAAAAGGTGGTCTTTCCGGAGGAAGACGGTCCGGCAATCATGATAAACTTTTTGCCTCCCGACTTTACAATCGTATCTGCCAGATGACCGATCCGTTCCTCAAACAGTGCCTCCTGCGTCAGAATAATTTCCTGCATGCGTCCTTCCGCAATCGCGTCATTAAGCGCGCCGATCGTGCCGATCTCTAGCATGCGCCCCCACTCACGCGAAGCCTTCAGCGTGTGGAACAGCTTCCCGGAAGGTGCAAACTCTGCCACTTCTCTTGTATTCTCATTCGGGAACAGAAGTACAAATCCATCCTCATACGTCACAATATCGTAGTAGCGGAGATAGCCCGTAGACGGCACCATGAATCCGTAAAAATAGTCCTTATAGTGATCAAGCACATAGATATTAACTCTGGAACTGCGGCGGTATTTAAAAAGCTTTTCCTTATCCTCCATCCCGAGGTCATGGAACAGTGCAATCGCATCATCTGTGTTCATGCTGCGCTTCTCAATCTCGATATCCTCCGTCACCAGACGGTACATCTCCTTTTTCAGCGCTATGGCGCGCTCTTCGTCCACCGCAATCACGCGCTCCTGTCCGTCTGCCTTTTCACGCAGCTCGCAGTAATATCCCTGACCGATGGAATAGAGTACACGGACGCTGATATGTTCGCTTCCCCAGAGATTGTAGACCGCCTTCTGCATCAGAAGCGTGACGCTTCTGCGGTATGTCTTTTTTCCCGTCTTATCGGCTGTTGTCACAAACGAAAGCGTTCCGTCCCGCTGTGCCGTCTTATTCAATTCCCGCAGCCGGTTATTATACACCACAAGCACGATGTCATCCGGATATTTTTCCTGGTATTCCTGCGAAATTGCAAGGAAACTGGTTCCCGCCGGATATTGTCTTACTTCCCCTTCAATTGTCAAGCTGACCATATCTTTCCCCATACGAATCTCTCCCCCTCTGCCTTTTCTTCAAGGCTTTTTGTCATTCATAATACGCAAGCGCCCTGGCGTTCTGCGCGAGGATCTGTTTTACGTCGTCAATCCGGGCTGCAATCTGCTCCGTCGCCGGCTGACCGGATAACTGTGTTAAAATATCCTGCTGGATCTGCACTTCCCAGCGAAGATACGCCAGAAGCACCGGATGTTTTTCTGTAAGAAGCTGCTTTCCATAGCGGAATTCCAGTTCCTGCTCTTCTGTAAAGCTGTCCGCATGAGAGACTGCGGAAGCATCAAAGTGAACGCGCATCATGGGGTAATATTTCCCATCCTCCATGACCATCTCTTCCCTCTCTGTGACATAACCGTTCTCCATCAGAAAACGCCGCACCTTCGGAAGCTCTGACTGCGGCTGCAAAACCAGCCCATGTGCCTGCTCACAGATGACTCTCCCGCTCTCCAGAATATGTTTGACCAGTCCGCCGCCCATCCCCGCAATCAGGATGGTGTCCGCCTCACCCGGCTTTAGCGCCGCAACGCCGTCCGACAGACGGGTCTGTATGTAGTCTTCCATGCCGTACATCCGGATGTGTTCCCTGGCACGCTCCAGCGGTCCCGTCCGGATATCCATCGCAATCGCACTGGGGATGCGCTTTCGTTCCACCAGATAAATCGGTACATACCCGTGATCGGTTCCCACATCCGCCAGCCGCTCTCCCTCTCCGATGAGTCCTGCCGCCGTTCTTAAACGTTCTGATATTTTTACCATAGATTACTCCAGATAATCCTTTAATTTGCGGCTTCTGCTCGGATGACGCAGCTTGCGCAGCGCCTTCGCCTCGATCTGACGGATACGCTCACGTGTGACATTGAACTCTTTTCCGACTTCCTCAAGTGTTCTTGCACGTCCGTCCTCCAGTCCAAAACGCAGTGTCAGCACCTTCTGCTCACGCTCCGTCAGCGTTCCGAGCACTTCCTCCAACTGTTCTTTTAACAGGGTAAATGCCGCTGCATCCGCCGGTACCGGAACGTTGTCGTCCTGGATAAAATCACCGAGATGGCTGTCCTCCTCCTCACCGATCGGAGTCTCTAAGGATACCGGCTCCTGCGAAATCTTTAAGATCTCACGCACACGCTCCACCGGCATGTTCATCTCCGCAGCGATCTCCTCCGGAGTAGGTTCGCGTCCCAGCTCCTGCAGTAACTGTCTGCTGACACGGATCAGCTTGTTGATCGTCTCGACCATATGCACCGGAATACGGATGGTTCTCGCCTGATCTGCAATGGCTCTCGTGATTGCCTGACGGATCCACCATGTCGCGTAGGTGGAGAACTTATATCCTTTGCGGTAATCAAACTTTTCCACCGCCTTGATCAGTCCTAAATTTCCCTCCTGAATCAGATCCAGAAACAACATTCCACGACCGACATAGCGCTTTGCAATGCTGACAACCAGACGAAGATTGGCCTCTGCCAGTCTCTTTTTCGCCTCCTGATCGCCGAGTTCCATACGCTTTGCCAGCTCAATCTCCTCCTCCGCGGACAGAAGCGGCACTTTTCCGATCTCTTTTAAATACATACGCACCGGATCTTCAATGGAGACACCGTCCGGAACGGAAAGATCAATCTTCTCGACCTCAATCTCCTCCTCATCATCGACGTCAAGAAGCATCTCATCGTCAACGTCGTCATCCGTAATACGAAGCACGTCGATGTTGTTTGCCTCAAGGAAATCAAGAATCTTCTCAAACTGCTCTGCATCCAGCTGCATGTCGGAAAAGAAGTCGCTGATCTCCTGATACTCCAGCATGTTTTTCTTCTTTTTTGCCAGCGCAAGCAGTTCTCTTAACTTTATCTGGAACTTCTCCTGGGCGCTTGCCACCCCGTTCTCTGCTCCCGCATCGGCAGTTTTCGCAGCAGAGTTCTCCTTGTTTTCTCCCAGAACTTCCTTATTGTCGGTGTTTTCTTTCTTTTTTGCCATTTTCGCTTCATCCTCTCATAGTTCGTTACTATTTTGTCCTTAAATGCAGATTTTCATCCACATTCCTGCTTCTTTGCCCGCTCTCATTCCTCCAGCGGAATATGAACCGTTCCCGGCAGCTCATTCTTTTCTTTTGCCAGAGCCGCCATCTCCTGAACGTCAAACGTGTTTGCCAGCTTATGATTGATGCTGTTCTCCCGCACGCGGATCACGGTCTCGCGCAGCGCTTTTTCGCGTTCCTCCCTGGTATCCACCCGGTGGATTGTCGCGTTTAAGATTCCCGCTGCCTCCCGCTGCTGCTCCTCATCCTCGTAGGTGCTGATGATCCGCGCAGGATTGACTGTCCCGTCCTTCTCATACTGTTCAAACAGCATTTTTGCCACACTGTGGCAGATCGGGTCCGTAAAATCATCTGCACCAACATATCTTTGCACCTTTGGAAACAACGCCGGACTGTTCGTCAGCCACGTCAGCAGAAGCTTCTGCGACTGCACCATGCCGTCCTCGCGCTTTTTCGCACTCTTTTTGTATTCTGTGCGCGCACCGTCCTGTGCGTCCGCGACGCTCTGCGGCGCCCTGCCTCCTCCGGCAAGTCCGGCCTTTAATCCCTGCTGGTTGACCAGCCTTCTCAAATCGTCCGGCGAGATCATGTATTTGGCTGCAACCGCCTCAATATAATTATCGCGCTCTAACTTCTCCGTAAATCCGCAAAGCATCTTCGCGACCGCATTGTAAAAGGCCGTCTTGCCCTCCGGATCGTGCATGTCGTGCTGCTGCTCTTCCATGCGCACCTCAAACAGAAAACTGTTCTCCGCCTGGTCGATGCGCTCCTGATACGCCTCCGCACCAAGCGCCTTGATAAACTCATCGGGATCCTTATACGGCTTCATGTTGATGATCTTGGTCGTGATTCCGACTTCTTTTAAAATCGGGATGGCCCTGAGCGCCGCCTTGATCCCCGCCCCGTCGCTGTCATACGTCAGATAGACTTCCTTGGTATAGCGCTTGAGCAGATTGGCATGACCGCTTGTGAGCGCCGTACCGAGCGACGCCACGGCATTGTCAAATCCTGCCTGATGCAGTGCAATCACATCCATATATCCCTCGCACAAGAGCAGCTGCGGCTTTTTTGTCGCCCGTGCGAAATTGAGTCCGTAAAGATTGCGGCTCTTGTCGAATATCTTCGTCTCGGGGGAATTGAGATACTTTGGCTCTCCATCTCCCATGACGCGCCCGCCAAATCCGATCACCTTATTGTGCACATCCATGATCGGAAACATGGCACGGTTCCAGAACTTATCATGTCCGCCCCGCACCTCATCGATCGTGACAAGACCGGAATCCTTTAGAATCTCGTCGTCATAGCCCTTCGACCGCAGATACCAGTACAGATCATCGCTGTACTGATCCGAATATCCCAGCCCGAACTTGTGGATCGTCTCATCGGACAGCGCCCTCTTTTTAAAATAATCAAGCGCACGTTTCCCGCGTTCCCCGCGAAGCAGCACAAAAAAATACTTTGCCGCCTCCTTGTTGATCTCCAAAAGACGTGCCCTCCGGTCCGCCTCCTGCCGCTGCGCCGCCGTATATTCCTGCTTCGGGAGGTCGACGCCCGCCCGCTCGGCAAGCGCTTCCATCGCTTCCCCGAACGTGTAATTCTCGTACTGCATCAGGAAGGTAAAAACATTGCCTCCCGCGTGGCAGCCAAAACAATAGTACATCTGTTTATTGGGAGAGACCGAAAAAGAACCGGTCTTCTCATTATGGAAAGGGCACAGCCCGAAGTAGGTACTGCCCTTTTTTGACAGCCGCACATACTGCGAAATGACGTCCACGATATCGTTGCGCGAACGCACTTCTTCTATCAATTCATCCGAATAACGCGGCATCTTCCGCTCCTTTCTTCCCGCTTTTTATTTCCATTCTAATAGCCGTCCACCTGCCAGGCCTGGAAACCCCCAGGCTTTTTCAAGAACTTAATAGCCGTCCACCTGCCAGGCCCTGGGACGCCTCAGGCATGACACAGTCTTAATAGCCGTCCACCTGCCAGGCCTGAGGCAGAAAGTACTCCGAAAACTTGGTGATGGCATACTGGTCCGTCATTCCTGCGATGTAGTCCGCGACCACGCGCTCCGCGCTCTCGCCCTCGTCCATCATGCGCAGATATTTTGCCGGGAGCTGATCCAGATGCTCCTTGTAAAAGTAAAAGAGCTGCTCGATCATCGCCTTCGCCTTGACTTCCTCTCCCTTTGCCACAGGGTTCTTGTAGACGTTCTCAAACATGAACTTGCGCAGATCGATCATCGCCTCCTCGATCTCCGGCGACATCATGATGTCATCCTTCTCCCTGCTGTTCATGATAATATTATGTATCAGCGTATTGAGGCGCTGCTTGGTGGAAAAACCAAGGGTCTTTCTGAGTTCAAGCGGAATATCATCCTCCGTTAAGACCAGCGCGCGGATCGCATCGTCAATATCGTGGTTGATATAGGCTATCTTATCCGAAAAACGCACAATCTTTCCCTCGAGCGTATGCGGCATCAGTCTGGACTGATGGTTCAAAATACCGTCCCGCACTTCCCATGTGAGATTCAACCCTTTTCCATCCTTCTCCAGCTTCTCCACGATACGCACACTCTGTTCGTTGTGCCGGAATCCATTCTCGCAGAGCCCGTTTAACACGAACTCGCCGGCATGTCCAAACGGCGTATGTCCAATATCGTGTCCGAGCGCGATCGCCTCGACCAGATCCTCATTGAGACGCAGTGCCTTTGCGATCGTTCTGGCATTCTGCGATACCTCAAGTGTATGGGACAGTCTCGTCCGGTAATGATCGCCCTTCGGTGTCAGGAACACCTGCGTTTTGTTCTTAAGACGCCGGAACGCCTTGCTGTGCAGGATGCGGTCTCTGTCACGCTGAAATACCGGTCTGATATCACACGGCTCCTCATACACATCTCTGCCCTTAGAATGAATGCTGAGCGTGGCGTACGGACTTAAGGTCTCGCACTCCATTCTCTCTATTTCTTCCCGTATCGACATGTATTATCTCCTCTTTTTCGTCACGCACTACGCAGTGACTCCATATATATAATTCTGCGTCCGGAGTGGATTTCCTCTATTTTTTTCGACACAGTTTGAAAAAATCATGTTTCCTTGCGCTAAAAATGCTATACTATAACCACCAAATGAACAAGGAGTGTGGTACCATGGTTTTATTTCTGCTCATCATCCTTATTATGATTTCGGTATATTGGAGACCAATGTGGGGAATTCTAAGAGGTCTGCTGCTCGGCTTTCTTTTTTTAATCGGGGGCAGTTCCCTGAACGTCCCGGTTCCGGTTTCGTTTGTGGTATTTGTTCTCTACTGCCAGCTGGGCACCCCCTGGCTTCGCAAGACAAACTACCGGCAGACAAAAGCGACAAGAACATTTCACGAATCGACAACCACCGACGCGGATCACTCCACGTACACCACGGAGCAGTACTATTATGCCTATGAGGTGGACGGCACGGATTATACCAACGTGCATAGCATCTATCCGTATAATAAGAAGCTGCATGCGGAAGCCAAAAGCGCAGAATGTGAAATTTTCTACCATCCGAAAAAGCCGAAGAAGATGTTCTGCCCGGAAGATATCGCAAAAGATTACTACACGATATGGATTCTCCGGTTCCTGATCGGCGGCACTATCATTGCAACAGATTTTTATTTTTAATTTATTATAAAATGAGAAAGGCAGGTCAATAAGCATGAAAATAACAATCGCAAGACAGTGTGGAAGCGGCGGGCACAAAGTCGCCGACATTCTGTCCGAAAAACTGGGTATGGAGATTTTTGACAAAAAAAGATTTATCGAAGAGTCTAAAAGAAGAAACGTCTATGATGAAAACGCAAATTTTCTGAACGAGAAACCGATCGACAGTTTTCTTTACAGTCTTATCATGAGCTACGGTTCCAAAAATCCGCGTGAACGATATATCCGTTTTGTAAAGGATGTCACGGAGCAGGAATCCTGTATTATCATCGGCAGATGCGCAAACATAATCTACAAGGATGACCCGGACTGTGTGTCCGTTTATCTCCACGCCGATCCGGACATACGGAAAAAGAGAATCCAGGAGCGCGACCACGTATCTGAAAAAGAGGCTGCGGAGACATTGCGGGAAGTAGATGAAAAGCGTTCTGCATTTCAGGAACAGTGCACGGCAACCCGCTGGGGCGACGGCAACGAGTATGACCTTTGTATTGATACAGGGAAAATCGGTATCGAGAAAGCTGCCGAATTAATTTTGCAGTATATAGAATACAGGAAATGAAAAAACGGGAAGCCTTCACTCTCAAGGCTTCCCGCAAATAAAAAATGCAGGAGATGGGACTTGAACCCACACGATATTGCTACCACAGGCACCTGAAGCCTGCGCGTCTGCCAATTCCGCCACTCCTGCATAATCTCCACGAATATTTGTGATGTAATGCGGAAGATGGGACTTGAACCCACACGTTCGCAATGAACACAAGATCCTTAGTCTTGCTCGTCTGCCAGTTCCGACACTTCCGCATTTCGGTCACTCATCGTGACGACTTGATAATAATAACAAACGTATTTTAAAATGTCAATGCTTTTTTCAAAAAATTTTAAATAAATTGTTCAAACAATTCGTGCAACTACAGATATTTCTCGTCAAACTCCTCTTTATGCAGCGGCTTTCCAAAGTAAAATCCCTGAATCAACTGGATTTTCGTCTGCTTGAGCGCATCAACCTGTTCTTTCGTCTCGACGCCCTCCACACAGACATGAACGCCGATCGTCTGGGCAAGTTCCGCCACCATTTTCACGAAGGCGGCGGAAAATTCATCCTTCCCGATGTCAATGATAAAACAGCGGTCAATCTTGATGACGTCGATCGGCATTTCCCGGATATGATTAAGTGAGGAATACCCCGTCCCGAAATCATCCAGCGCCACACGCACGCCAAGTGCGCGAATCTCGGAAAGAATCTTCTTCATCCGGCTCATATCGTTGATCGCCAGCCCCTCCGTGACCTCCAGGGTCAGATTCTCCGGTACAATCCCCGTCCGTTTGATGACCGAGCGCACCTGCTCTACAATGTCATTCTGCAGCAGCTGCACCACGGAGAGATTGACATTTACCTTGTAATCCGGATGCCCCATATCGTTCCAGTATTTGCACCGCTTGCACGCCTCCTCGAGGACATACGCACCGATCGGGTTAATCAGCCCCAGATACTCCGCCAGCGGTATAAAATCCGTCGGAGCAATCAATCCCAGTTCCCCGGAATTCCAGCGGATCAACGCCTCCGCACCCACGCACGGATTGGATTTCCTGGTCACATCCACGATCGGCTGATAGACCACCTCAAACTCGGAAAATGCATTGTTGGTCGCATTGCGCATATTTTTTTCCATATCGAGGCGGCGGAACGATGTGGACTCCACGTTCTCATCGTAGAACTCCACACGGTTCTTGCCGGAACATTTTGCGGCGTAAAGCGCAATATCCGCCTTCTTGATCAGCTCCTCCACCGTGTCGCCCTCTGTCGGAAAACGCACAACGCCCATACTCATCGTACAGTAGTAATCCGCCCCCTTAAGCATCCACGGCTTGGAAAACAGCGTGCGGATGTCGTTCAGAATCTTCTGCAGCATCATGATCTGCCGATGTGCAAGAATAATGATAAACTCATCTCCGCCCATGCGGTAACAGTTATTTTCCACACCCGGAATCCGACGCAGGCTGTCCGATATATTTTTTAACAGGATATCCCCGTACTGGTGTCCCAGTCCGTCGTTGATATGCTTAAAATCATCGAGATCGATGTAGAGCAGCGCTCCTTCGCCGCCGAACTCCTTTGTCTGTTCAATGCAGTGCGCAAGATCCTGCTCAAACCGCATACGGTTGTAAAGCCCGGTCAAAAAATCGTTGTTTGCCTGCCGTTCGATCTTCTGCTGATACAGCTTTTTGTCCGTCACCTCATAGATGGTATACAAAAATACACTTCTTCCGTCGACCCAGTGGATTCCTGTCCGGTGATAGTCAAACCAGCGTTTTTCCTGCTCCAGATAGATCTCGTGGAAGCAGTCCGTATCAATGCCGCCCGATTCTTCCCGCCAGCAGTTCTCCAACATGTCCGGCGCGGCATCGTCCGGCAGAAATGCGCGCAGCCGCTGGTTGCTGTAGAGAATCCTTCCACTGACCGGATCCTTCACATAGATTCCGCAGCCCACGTTCTCTAAAATCGCCTCAAGGGACGCATACGAACTCGCCAACGAATTTTTTGCAATACGCTTCAGAAGAATACTCTGAATAATCCGTCTGACATCGTTGACGAACTTGACGTCCGTCACTTCCCAGTTCCGCTCCTCGTGTTCTTCCAAAAAGCACAGGTACATCTCCGCCCTGGTATTGACCTCGACCGGCAGAAAAATGCCTGCCAAAAGCCCGTGCGCATCAAAAAACTGCCGGAACACCTCCGGCATCATACTGTTTGAAGAAATCATATACGGTTTTCCGTTAAAAAAGGGCATCTTCTCACGCGACACGCCGGACCATTCCCCACGCACTGAGTCCATTCCAGGCGCCGCATATTCACAGATCATCTCGATCTTCGAGTGCTCTTTGTTCTCTTTTAAGAGCGCACCGCGCGAAATCTCCATGTACGCGCAGCATTCCCGCAGAATGTCGTGCACGATCTCCTCAAAGCTGTTTTCCGACTCTAACATCTTTACGATGGAAGTCATCACCTCATTCCTGTGAAGTTCCGCTTCCATCTGCGTCTCAGACTCGCGGCTCTTTAACACCGCCTCCTGTGCCATCAGTTCTTCCATCTTCACGGCGAACATCTGCTTGGACAATGTCTCCAGAAATTCCAGTGACTTATCATACCGTTCCGGCGTCGTGCGCATGACATAAGATGGAACATCCCCGCCTTCCCGATCCATGATTCCGATGACGATCCAGATTGCCGCCGTCTTCCCGCCGATCTTGATGGACACGCCGCACATTTTCACCAGATCATTTCCACAATCCTCTTCGAGCACACTTTCGATTCCGTCATCTAAAAGCCGGTTCATGAGCGTCATATGCCGTTCCACTCCGGTCAGTCCGTGAATGTACGCCAGTTCCTCCTTAGAACCATATGCCTTTGTGACAACTCCGCGCGTTCTGCTCAGACACACCAGATACACATTATTGGCATCGCAAAACCGGTCCTGCAGATTCTGCATCAATGTCGCATCTAACAATCCCAGATCGGTATCCTGCGACGCTTCCTGATTCATCCCCCTTGAAAGTGCCATATCTTCCTCATCCTTTATACTGAATTACAAACAGATAAAACTGATCCTTTTCCCGGATACACTGCTCGGCAAGCAGCCGGTAATCGCTTCTTATGCGAAGCTGTTTTCTGATAAATCCCTGCTCATTGGAATAGAGCACAAGAATTCCGTCCGCTTTTAAAAGTCCGGCTGATTTTTCAAAAAATCTGCTGTAAAAAGCGTCCGTCTCTTCCTTTGACTTTCTTCCCCGGACAGGCATATTGGTGATGATCTCATCAAATAGATATGCATGTGTAAAATCAAAATAATCACGGTTGATAAAATTGATTTTCTCCCCCGCATATGATGCATTCTCCCTCGCTCCCCGGATTGCCTCGCCAAAGATATCAATTCCGTATTTTTCCCGCGCAGGGACACGGATATCCCGCTCGATCAACATCGTGCCGACACCGCAGAACGGATCGAGAATCTGCGCATTTTCTTTTAAATACGGCTCTGCCAGCGCCACAAGCATTGCCGCCGTCGCCGGATGAATCGAAGCTGCCACCGCATTTTTGCGGTAGGCAAAGCGTCCATGCGCAATCGTAAGAAGTTTCAGAAAGCAGGCGTAACCGCCGTCTCTTTTCTCCAGAAGCCGCAGTTCAATCTCATAATCCGATGGTGCATTCACAAGCATCCTGCCGGACAGCCGCTCCAGCTCCGCGGAAAACCGTCTGGCAAACGTGCTCTTTTTGTCTAACGGCATGTGGCTCTTTATTTCCAGTCTGAAATAAAACGGCGTCGTCTCCCGGTGCGCCTGTGTAAGGAGCTCCCGCAGATTGGAATCCCAGACCGCCTCCGCGGCTCCTAAGGCATCTTCCGGCACCGGCTGCGCCGTGCGCACCGGAAACAATAACTCGCGGTAAGTCCTTATCGACGCAAACGGGCGGACGTCCTTCGCATGAACCAGCACACCGAGCGGGTGCAGTTTCTCACTGCGTCTGACCGATGCGGACACCGCTTTTACCTCCTCAAGCGTCACGCCGCGCTGCTCCCGGTTTGTCGCGAGCAGAAAATCCTGCGGCTCTGTGAATCCCACAAACGTGTGACGGGTAATTCCCTCCGCCGCCGTAATGATACGTTCCAGTTCCCGCAGTTCCTCATTCACATGCTTTTTCTCATTCTCGGGAATCTCCCGCGCCAAAAGTGCATCCCTGTGTTCTTTTAACGCTTCCAGATACGGGGATACCTCCATCCCTGACAAAGCCGTGAGATACGCGCTCCTTACGAACAGCGTCTGCTCTCTCTCGTATGCATGAAAAAGAGAACCTGCCGTCTGTAAAAGCCCGAGACTTCCAAGCAGAAGCGCCGCATTTTTGCGCACCTTCGGCTCATCGCTCTCCAGCAGTCCTGTGAGCAGTGCCCCGTCTCCCACCAGAGACAGCAGGTTTTCCCTTGCCTGTGGGTCCTTGCACTCGCTTCGCAGCAGACTCAAGTTCTCTCTTATATTCTGATTGTTCTGTAATTCTTTATAATATTCGTGAATCATACCGTATACCTACTACCCTTGATACTAGGTATTCTACGATATTTCCTCATTTTTGGCAATACCATTCACGTCAATGTAGGTCAGCAGGTCCTGCTTGAACAAAAGCCACGCATCCTCATGCTCCACATAGTATTTCGGGCACATTTTCCCCGTCACATCATAATGGCGGATCACATCATCCGTAGTCAGGTCATAGCGTCCCATCAGCCAGGCGGTAAGCTCTATCAGCGACTGGTAGGTCGCATCGGTAAACTCTCCCGTCTCATCCGGAATACAGCACTCGATGGCTATCGTGTCTTCATTCCGGTCATTCGACGCGTAGGCAATCTCGTTGCACGGAATGCACTGCACAATCTCCCCGTCCATGCCGATGACGAAATGACTGCTGGCATACGTCTCCCCCGTGTCTTTCAGATTCTCAAAATAGCTGCGGTTCTGCTCCGCTGTCGTGCCCGGATTCGCAGTATAGTGGATCACGATGCCGTTCACCTGGGAAAGCGCCGTTCCCGGTCGCGAATATTCGTTGTAATCCAGCAGTTCTACCTGATAGTCCGGCGCCTGTGCCACATACTTTACCTCGTACGCCATCACCGGCTTTTCTTCATATAGAAGCTTTTTGATCTGTCGTGTGCCAAACCAGACCGCCAGCACCAAAAGCAGCGGAATGCCGATTAAAAGCACTATGCGCAGCCGGCGTCTTCTCCGAAGCCTTTTGCGCCGTCTACGCCTTTTCTCCTCATACCTGCGCTGCTCTTGGCGCCTGTATTTCTCTTCCTGTTCCTCTCGCATTGCTCCATCTTCCCATCTGTCCGTTCATTCTGTCGTGCTCTCTCTGCGGTTCCACGCGCGCCTCTTTTTTCATTTTGCACAATTATTTTCGTGATTTTTTACAAAATTTTTACTATCTTTTTGTTGCTTTCTTCTAAAACAAGTGCTATACTCTGTCAAGGAAAAAGAAAGGAGGCGTATCACGATGAGATATACCATAGATCCAACTATGACTTACAGCGAAGCAGTTCTCTTTTATGAAGAATATCTCACTGCTGCCAAGGCTGCCGGGAAAAAGCCGGTATCTTTCCTGCACTTTATCACAGGTCGTTACTAGAAGGCTTTTCCCTTCTTTTTTATCTTACATCAGATGAGAATTTCTGTGTTTTAAATTTATCTTAATTTCTCTTAATTTCCACTGAACTTTTACCGAATAAAATTTGTTTTCATTGCAGGTTCCCGCTCCGGGAATGTGATTCCCGCTGCCGCTCCTGCCTGAATACATTTGAGCAGCCATGCCATATTGCTGCCCAGCGTGCGCATGGTCTGCAGTCCCTCTGCGTCCTGCCGTACCTCGTCCGGCGTATTTCCGTGTACCTGGTTCCAGTACTGGGAGGAAACCACCGGCATGGAATTGATCGTGAAATATTTGTTCAGCTGATCAAACGCGGATGCCGCGCCGCCGCGTCTGCAGCTCACCACTGCTGCCCCCGGCTTTCCGGCAAACACATTTCCCTTTCCGTAGAATGCGCGGTCGAGAAACGAGGTGATGGCACCGGATGCCGCCGCATAATGCACCGGCGAGCCGAATACAAAACCATCCGCCGTCTTTGCTTTCTCAACAAATTCATTGACCGGATCATCCACAAAGCAGCGTCCGTTCTTAAGACAGACATTGCAGCCGATGCAGCCGGCGATCGGCTTTGCACCCACCTGAAAAATCTCGGTCTCAATGCCGTTCTTCTCAAGAGCCCCTGCCACCTCGCAGAGCGCTGTATAAGTACATCCCTTTTCCCTCGGACTTCCGTTTACCAATATTACTTTCATGTTCTTTCCTCCATCCTGGCAGATTTCCTGCCTTCTATTCTATGCCACTTTCCCTGTGATCGTACGCTTATGAAATATAAAGTGCTTCCTGCCTTGGGTGGGTCGGAATCGCTCCATTGATGTTCTCCGTCTTCCCTATGAAGCAAAGAAAAGCTGCCGTATCATCTGTTCCGGTGCAAAAATATCCTCAAACTGGAAATCTTCCTCCAGAAATTCCATATTTTCCTCGGAATGTTCTACTTCCTTTGAATACAGCTTTGCCACATCCACCCGGTCTTCCATGGAGAATGTTCCTCCGTTCTCCAGAAAACGCAGTGCATCCATATCGCGGATCATCAGAATACCCGCCACCGCAAACTGTGCCTTATTTAAAATGTTGTCATCATAATACGATCTCATAAAATACCGGAATGTAAAGTAGACCAGCAGATGCTCATACTCATATTCCCGTCCCTGCTGCGCTGCGTGAAAGTTCCGGATACATTCCAAATAATTGTCCTCATGGAATGCCGCACGAAGACGTTTCTTTTCTTCCGCCCAGTTCTGATCGAGCACTTCCAGCTGTTCGTAGCGCTCCATGCGGGCAAGAAACGCCGCATACGCCTCCTCAGGCGTTACCTCTTTCTCCCTGCACTCGTCAATCAGCCGGCTCTTTCGCTGTTCCTGCTCCTGCCCGCTTACTTCCCCGTCCATGTGGTATCCGTAAAGCTCCTGCTGCATCCTCTTACAATATAGAAGATACTCCGCTGCGCGCTCTGCCACCGGTTTCTTCCGGTTCTGAAGCAATGCCACCGCCGCCTTAGAAACGGCATTCAGCTGATCGGCATCCACAGACACTTCCTCATCGTCGTCATACGCCTCGCCGTCGGGCGCATCGTCCTCACACGCTGCCTCATCATTATCGTACATAGCTCCGTCGTCCTCACACACTGTCTCATCATCGTCCCCGGTTCCACAGAAATCCGGCATCTCATGCTCCTGCCAGGTGATCTTCTCGTCGGTGGAAAACATAATGTTTCCGACCTCCTCACATGCCAGACTTAAGATCTTCTCCCGGACGTCCTCATACTCCATGGTAAAGCGTGGGAACTCGGTGCAGATCTCGCTCAGTGCTTCCTCGCCCATCTTAATGCAGATGTCGCAGAGCTTTTTTTCATTTAAAAACGGGCAGTACCCGTCCTCGCGCATAATCATGGTGTTCTCCTCACCCTCCCTGATATGCGAGGTAATCTCTTTTCCCAGCTCTCCGCCCAGACTGTGGTAGTAATCCATCGTACCCTCGTCGATATCGATCTCCCAGCCGTAACAGCAATTGTCCTTACACTGATCTGCAATACAGTGAAACTTTTCATAGTAAGACGGTACTTTTAATATCATCGTTTGCTCCTGTCTGCGCCTCTTCCTGCGCCATTTTATATCCATTTACGGTGCAAAAAGGTGCGTCATCCGCCGCACCTTTTTGTAATCCTACTCATCTTTCCGGAAATGATCGCTCAACATATAGCCGATACACCAGACGCCTCCCGCCAGTGAGAGATACACAAACCCCTGCACCAGTGCGACCGCCAGCTTGATCAGAGACAAATCTCCTGCCATATGCGCCAGAATCACTCCTCTGACCGGTCCTCTTAAGATCATCCATCCTCCTACATAGAACCAGCCAACAACCCCCAGCGTGTAAAAAAACAACGCCAGCAATGCCTTCCATGTTATTTTCATATCTAATTCTCCCTTGTTGATCCTGCAATACCGCGTTTATTGTAACACAAACCGCAGGAAGATGCAAAATCCTTCCCTCTTCTACATCAGCTCCCGGATCTCTCCCGACCGGCAATACTCTGCACAGTCGATCACCCGCTGGTTGGAAGACCCCTTAAACAGCAGGGATATATCATGAAGCTCCGTCACAAACGGTCCGTCCACCAGCACATCGATCATGTGAAGCAGCTCCGCGGTATCTGCGGTACAGCATTTTCCGCCCGGCACAAGATCCCGGTCTAACACATAGCCGGTGTAGGCCCACACATCCTTCCCCGGACACTCCGCCTTCACTCTCCGCATAAACGGAAGCAGCGCCTTCTGATTCTCCGGTTCAAAAGGATCTCCTCCGAGCAGCGTCAGTCCCCGGATGTAATCCGGCTTCAAGGACGCAATGATCTCATCTTCCACCTCGCCGGTGAAAGGATTCCCGTATTCAAAAGCCCACGTCTCCGGCTGAAAACAGTCTTTGCAGTGATTTCTGCAGCCCGACACAAAGAGAACGGTGCGCACACCGGTTCCGTTTGCAATATCACAATATTTGATTGCCGAATAATTCATATCTTTTCTCCTCGACAGGGAAAGAAAGACTGTGGCTGCACAATCCCGTGCACGCCACAGTCCCCCTGTTTTTTATAAATGTAATACCCGTTCCTTGATCTCCTGTGTTCTGCCCTGATTCCAGAACTGTGTTCCGATATAGCCGCAGGTACGTCTCGCCACGCTCATCTTATTCTGATCGCGGTTGCCGCAGTTCGGGCACTCCCATACCAGCTTGCCATCCCGGTCTGTCACAATCTTGATCTCTCCGGCATATCCGCACTCCATGCAGTAGTCACTCTTTGTGTTGAGTTCCGCGTACATGATATTTTCATAGATGTACTGCATCACGGAAAGCACCGCTTCCAGATTGTTCTGCATATTCGGAACCTCCACGTAGCTGATTGCTCCGCCCGGGGACAGTTCCTGGAACTGTGACTCGAACTTTAACTTATCGAACGCGTTGATCTGCTCGGTCACATGTACATGATAGCTATTTGTGATGTAGTTCTTGTCCGTCACACCCGGGATAATGCCGAAACGCTTCTGTAAGCATTTTGCGAACTTGTAGGTCGTCGACTCAAGCGGGGTTCCGTAGAGACTGAAATCAATGTCCGTCTCCTTCTTCCACTTGGCGCATGCATCATTCAGACGACGCATCACTGCAAGCGCGAATTCCGTGCCTTCCGGCTCCGTGTGGGATACGCCCTTCATATAGCGTGTGCACTCGCAGAGTCCCGCATAGCCGAGAGAAATCGTCGAGTAACCGTGATAGAGAAGTTCATCGATCGTCTCGCCTTTCTTCAGACGTGCAAGCGCACCGTTCTGCCAGAGAATCGGCGCCACGTCGGAAGGTGTTCCCTTTAAGCGGTTGTGGCGGATCATCAATGCCTGATAGCACATTTCCAGACGCTCATCCATGATCTCCCAGAACTTCTTCTCATCTCCTCCGGAAGAGCATGCCGCATCCACCAGGTTCAATGTCACTACGCCCTGGTTAAAGCGTCCGTAATACTTGTGCTTTCCTTCTTTATAATTCTTGGCATGTGCCAGATTGCCCGTCGTGCGGTCTACCGTCAGGAAAGAACGGCATCCCATACAGGTATAGCAGTCGCCGTCTTTTAACTTTTTCATCATCTTCTCAGAGATATAATCCGGCACCATGCGCTTTGCGGTACACTCAGCCGCAAGCCTGGTCAGGTACCAGTATTTGGACCCCTCCCTGATATTGTCCTCCTCAAGCACATAGATCAGTTTCGGGAACGCCGGCGTAATATAAACGCCCTGCTCATTCTTGACCCCTAAAATTCTCTGATGAAGCATCTCCTCGATCACTGCTGCCAGATCGTCCCGAAGCTGTCCCTCCGGCACCTCATCCAGATACATAAACACCGTGATAAACGGAGCCTGCCCGTTGGTCGTCATCAACGTGATGACCTGGTACTGGATCATCTGCACACCGCGGTTAATCTCCTCTTTGACCCGCATTTCCGCCATCTGGTTGACTTTCTCTTCCGTCGCCTCGATTCCGGCAGTCTCAAGCTCCTTGCGCACCTGCTTGCGGAACTTCTCACGGCTCACCTGCACAAACGGAGCCAGATGGGACAGGGAAATACTCTGTCCGCCGTACTGGGAGCTTGCGATCTGCGCGATTGCCTGTGTGGCAATATTGCAGGCAGTGGAAAAGCTCTTCGGCGTATCGATCATCGTCTCGCTGATGACCGTACCGTTCTGAAGCATGTCCTCCAGATTGACCAGACAGCAGTTATGCATGTGCTGTGCAAAATAATCCGCGTCATGGAAATGGATGATTCCTTTCTCATGCGCCTCTACGATCTCCGGTGGCAGAAGGAATCTTCTGGTGATATCCTTGCTGACCTCACCGGCCATATAATCTCTTTGTACGCTGTTTACAGTCGGATTCTTGTTGGAGTTCTCCTGTTTTACTTCCTCGTTATTGCATTCCAGCAGACTTAAAATCTGCTCATCGGTAGAGTTGGACTTGCGCACCAGTTCTCTCTTATAACGATAAGTAATATAGTTGCGGGCAACATTAAACGCTTTCTGACTCATGATCTGGTTCTCCACCATATCCTGAATCTCCTCCACACTCGGGGAGCGCTTCATATTCTCGCAGGCTTTTTCAACATTGGAAAGAATCGCCTGAATCTTGTCGTCTCCAAGCTTTTCATAATCAATGACGCTGTCGTTTGCCTTGCGGATTGCAGCCTCGATCTTGCTGATGTCAAAAATGTCCTCGCTGCCACTTCTCTTAATAATCTTCATAACCGTTCAGAATCCTTTCTGTTAATTGCTTTTTCATTATACAATATCTAGTATTGTTGTCAATGCGTTTTCCTAGATTCTGTGGTTATTTTACCTTTTGAACAAAATTAACACCAAAACTTCGTCACTTTTTATTGTTTTGGTTTACAACAACATCTTGTGTCTTCTGCTATTGTCACATCCAGATTTTGTAGCATCTGATCCAGGCAGCGCTTCAGGTGCTCCACATCCTCCTCCGAAAGCCCCGCCGTCAGGCGCGCTTCCATCTCCCGTATATCGCGCTCCGCGCCATCCAAAAGCGCAGCGGCCTTATCTGTGAGCACCAGACGTTTTAAGCGCGCGTCGTGTGAGACTGCCACACGCTTTATCAGCCCCTTGCGCTCCATCACACCAAGCATATTAGAAGCGGTCGCTCTTGAAATGGAAAAAGCCTCCTCGATATCCTTCTGGTAGACTTCACAGTCGCTGTGATCTTTCAAAAAACCAAGTGTCCAGCGCTGCATTCCTGTCAGGTTATCCTCATTTTCCATACGCTTTGCTTCCATATTCTTATGGATCTGATTGTGGAGCAGGCGTACTTTGTATCCGATGGTCTCTGACCTTTTGATTCGTTCCATCTCTTCCTCTCTTCTGTCTGTTTTCTAAAATAATCATTGACTTCTGTTTTTAATTATCGTATAACATTATTGTTAGCACACTAACAATTAAAAATCAACAGAAAATTCAAAAAGGATGTGAAATTATGTTAAAAACACTTGGAGCACAGATCAGGGAGTTCAAAAAAGATTCCCTGCTTACTCCCGTCTTCATGATTCTGGAAGTCTTCATGGAAACAATCATTCCTCTGATGATGGCTTCCATTATCGATCAGGGTGTGGAAGCGGGCAACATCCACCATATCTACGTCATGGGTGCCTGGATGGTTGTCGCCGCCTGTTTCTCCCTCTTCTGCGGTGTCATGGGCGGAAAATACGGTGCAAGAGCCTCCGCAGGTTTTGCACGTAACTTAAGAAAAGCGATGTACGAGAACATCCAGAGTTTTTCGTTTTCCAACATCGACAAATTCAGTACCGCAGGTCTTGTCACCCGTCTGACCACAGATGTGACCAACCTGCAGAATGCCTACCAGATGCTGCTGCGCATGTGTGTGCGTGCGCCGATCAGTCTGATCTGCGCGATGTGCATGGCGTTTTTCATCAGCCCGAGACTGGCAAGCATCTATCTTGTTGCCGTCATCATTCTGGGCATCATTCTCGCCATCATCACCGTGCGCGCGCATCACTATTTTATGGAAGTTTTTCCAAAGTACGATGACCTAAATGCCTCCGTGCAGGAAAACGTATCCGCCATCCGCGTGGTCAAGGCTTATGTGCGTGAAGATTACGAGAAAAACAAGTTCCGCAAAGCCAGCCAGAATATTTACAACATGTTCGTCAAGGCGGAAAGCATTCTGGCTTTCAACAACCCGGTCATGCAGATCACCGTTTACAGCTGTATTCTTTCGATCAGCTGGGTAGGTGCAAAAATGATTGTCGGCGGCGCACTGACGACCGGTGAACTGATGAGTCTTCTTACCTATTGTATGAATATCATGATGAACCTGATGATGCTGTCCATGGTGTTCGTCATGCTGGCGATGAGTGTGGCAAGCGCCGAGCGTATCTGTGAAGTATTAAATGAGAAGAGTGACATCACCAATCCGGAAAATGCGGATAAGACCGTGCCGGACGGAAGCATCACCTTTGACCATGTGACCTTCCGTTACAGCAAGACATCCGCAAAGCCGGTGCTCTCCGATATTGACCTCTCCATAAAATCCGGCGAGACGATCGGTATCATTGGCGGAACCGGAAGTTCCAAGTCCTCGCTCGTCAACCTCATCAGCCGCCTCTACGATGTGTCCGAAGGCCGTGTTCTCGTCGGCGGAAAAGACGTCCGTTCCTACGATCTTGACACCCTCCGCAACGAGGTCTCTGTCGTATTGCAGAACAACGTGCTCTTCTCCGGAACCATCTATGAGAATCTGCGCTGGGGAGATGCACATGCGACCGACGAAGAATGCCGTCACGCGTGCAGACTGGCATGCGCCGACGAATTCATCGAGCGTTTTCCGGATGGTTACAACACCTACATCGAGCAGGGCGGAACCAACGTCTCCGGCGGTCAGAAGCAGCGTCTGTGTATTGCCCGCGCGCTCTTAAAGAAGCCGAAGATTCTGATTTTAGACGACAGCACCAGCGCGGTGGACACCGCTACCGATGCCAAGATCCGTCGCGCTTTTCTCACGGAGATTCCGAACACGACCAAGCTGATTATCGCACAGCGGATCTCCTCCGTTCAGGATGCCGACCGCATCATTGTGCTGGATAACGGAGAGTTGAACGGTTTCGGCACACACGAAGAATTATTGCAGACCAATGCCATTTACCGCGATGTCTACGAGTCACAGACCGGCGGCGGCGGTGATTTTGATGAAGGAGGTGCTGCCTGATGCCACAGAATGAAAAAAATGCAAAGCCGATCGGCGGACCTGGCGGCCGCGGCGGTCATGGTCCAAGACCGAATGTCAAAAATCCGGGAAAGCTTTTTATGCGCCTGCTTTCCTATATTATGAAAAATTATGCCGTACACTGCGTCATTGTTGTGATCTGTATTTTTATCACGGTTCTCGCAAGTGTGCAGGGAACCTGGTTTATGCAGACCTTAATCGACGGCTATATCCTGCCGCTGATGAAGCAGAGCGATCCGGACTTTTCCGGTCTCGCACACGCCATTTTACGCGTTGCCGTCTTCTACGGCATCGGCGCTATCGCAGCCTACATATACACAAGAATTATGGTCAATGTCTCACAGGGTACTTTAAAGCATCTGCGCGACGACATGTTCACCCACATGGAAGAGCTTCCCATCCGGTATTTTGACACACACTCCCATGGAGACATTATGTCAACTTATACCAACGATATTGATACCCTGCGCCAGATGATCAGCCAGAGTATGCCGCAGTTTTTGAACAGCATCATCTCCATCGTGAGCGTCTTTATCAGTATGCTTCTTCTCAACATTCCGCTGACGCTCGTCACACTTGTAATGGTCGGTGTCACACTGTTTGCCACAAAGAAGATCGGTGCCTTAAGTGCCCGCTACTTTATCGCACAACAGAAAGATATTGCGACGGTCAACGGCTACATTGAAGAGATGATGAACGGTCAGAAGGTGGTCAAGGTCTTCACCCATGAAGAGGAAAGTATCGCCGATTTCAACCGGCTCAATGACCAGCTGTTCCACAGTGCAGACAATGCCAATAAGTTCGGTAACATTTTAATGCCGGTCAATGCACAGATCGGTAATATCAGCTACGTGCTCTGCGCGATCGTCGGCGGTATTCTTGCTCTGGGCGGATATGGCGGATTTACGCTCGGAAAGCTCGCAAGTTTTCTTACCTATAATAAGAGCTTCGGGCAGCCGATCAACCAGCTCTCCATGCAGCTTAACAATATCGTGATGGCACTCGCCGGTTCCGAGCGTATCTTCGCTCTGCTCGATGAGCAGCCGGAAGTGGACGATGGTTACGTCACACTTGTCCGCGCCAAGTGGGAAAACGGTCAGATTGTGGAATCCAAAGAGCGTACGGGTATGTGGGCATGGAAGCACACCCATCAGGCAGACGGCAGTGTCGATTATATTGAATTAAAGGGCGACGTGGTATTTGATGATGTCGATTTCGGCTATGTTCCAGAGAAGACCGTTCTTCACAACGTAGATCTCTACGCTACGCCGGGTCAGAAAATTGCCTTTGTCGGCAGCACCGGCGCCGGAAAGACGACCATCACCAACCTGATCAACCGTTTCTACGATATCCAGGACGGCAAGATCCGCTATGACGGCATCAATATCAACAAGATCAAAAAAGATGACCTGCGCCACTCTCTCGGAATCGTGCTGCAGGACACCCATCTTTTTACTGCTACGGTTATGGAAAATATCCGTTACGGCAAGCTGGATGCCACGGATGAGGAAGTCATGGCAGCTGCCAGACTCGCCAACGCAGATACATTTATCCAGCAGCTTCCGAACGGCTATGACACCCTGCTGACCGGCGATGGTGCCAACCTAAGCCAGGGACAGCGCCAGCTGCTTGCCATCGCAAGAGCTGCCATCGCCGATCCACCGGTTCTGATTCTGGATGAAGCGACAAGTTCCATCGATACCCGCACCGAAAAGATTGTGCAGGACGGTATGGATAAGCTGATGGCGGGACGCACCACGTTCGTGATCGCGCACCGACTCTCGACCGTGCGCAACAGTGACTGCATCATTGTCCTGGAACAGGGACGTGTCATTGAGCGCGGCAGCCACGATCAGCTGATCGAAAAACACGGCAAATACTATCAGCTGTATACCGGGAATTTAGCCGAAGGCTAAATTCCCGTGTAATTCCAGCGGAAGATGAAACTCCCAAAAAAATAGAACTGTCGCACTAAGCATAGCGTGCTTTGCTCTGATAAGTAATATTATTAGAGGACCACACCGTGGGATTTCAGATGGAAATGCAGCCGGAAATTCGGTTCAAAAAATGTGGAATTTCTAACCAACCGAATGTTTGCATCTTCGATGATCCGTGTCTTTCCAAGTTTGGAGCACTCCGCGGGTCATGTC
>ENA-OROM01000086-OROM01000086.1-human-gut-metagenome-genome-assembly--contig:-NODE-86-length-113792-cov-8.079438_pt1 | contig 113792 bp, 98 predicted proteins | sample MGYA00242129_ERZ509050 | MGnify/ENA primary metagenome ERZ509050 (study PRJEB26280, sample SAMEA2338701) | human gut metagenome | biome: human gut; feature: human-associated habitat; material: faeces...
AAGGGAGCCGCAACAGCAGTTCCTGCGTGTAGTGGATAGGCATAGAGGATTCCTTGCACCTTGCCCAAAGGGAAAAGCAAACGGAGGTATGAGGACCTACGGCTGCAGAGACTGCGAAAGCTTCATCTGCAGTATGACCTGCGTTTCCGGCGGGTCGAGCGGTGTGTACTGCGCCTATCCGGCACAGGCAAATACATATGGTGACTGGGATACAGACTATAGGGTGTGATGTATATGAAAAAAAACTGCGTTTCGAGAATTTCTTGAAAGACTATGTGCGGGACCTTTCATTTGGAACGACGAGCATCAAGAAACTTGTTGCGGAATGCGAAGATTTCCCGAAGTTGCGTGAGCCGCTATTCCTGTATGCGAAGTTCAATGGAAAACTGAAGCTACTGTATTCCGTTCTGGAGAAAACGCCCAATGGGGAGCTTCAGCACCTGTGTGACACTTATGGCAGCACGCTGACCATCGAGCAGTTGGAGCAACAGGATGAGAACCTTCCGGAGCGGCTGCGGCGCGTCTGGACCAGTTATGTAGCTGTACGGGATAGTGCGGAAGCAGATAACTATATGAAGGGACTGATGCGCAAGAAAGTTCTCTCCCTTTTAGCGGAGAAGCACGTCACCGTATACCGCGTATGCAAAGATACCGGTATCAATCGTGGCAGGTTATATCGTTGGCTCAACAAAGAAAATATGAGTGCCATTAGTTGCCGGGGTGTTGATAAGGTTCTTCGGTATCTGGATAAGTTGCCGGAAAACGCTTAAACTGCCACATAGCAAAAGTGTTCTTTTCATTTACAAAATACCACAAATATGGTATAATGTAAACAAAAGGAGACGCAGCTATGAGTGTTGGGAAAAGCATTAGATATTATAGAGAACAAAAAGATGTATCGCAGCAGTGGTTGGCAAATGCCATTGGTGTGAGTAAAATGACTGTCTCAAACTTTGAAAGTGATAAAAAATATCCGAATGTCGAAATGGTCAAGAAAATCTGCGAGGCGCTTGGTATTACCCTTGGCAAGCTGATGTCGTACAAAGAGGACATCGAGATTGCCAAAACTGTATTTCACAACAACAAACTGACTAAAGCCGAGAAAAATGCGATTCTGGCGCAGGTACGACTGAATGTGCAGATGTATCACGATGCTTGCATGTGTGCCAATGCGGAAGTGGATGAAAACAGGCTGCCGAAGGAAAAAATTCCGATGGGAACTGACCTCGAAGAAATCGCAGCATATATACGAGAAGCATTGCACCTACCTGCAAGTGGACCGGTGGGTAATCTTGTTCAGACTCTTGAGAGAAGTGGCGTGTTTGTCACCATCATCAAACGAAATGCAATTGCGAAGAGCTTTTCAAGCCTCGCCGCGATGACGACCAATGGGGTCCCGATTGTTGCAATCAGTAGCGGCTTGGACCGTTATGGTCAGCGTGAAGAGCTGACACATGTTCTTATGTATCTGCTGTTCTCGGACATAAATGAGCAAATTCTCAACAATGCTGTGGAGTATTTCTTACTGCCAAGCGAAGACATTATTCGGGAGCTGGGACGGAAGCGCAAGAGTCTGTGTGCCAAGGAAATCCGAATAATTGCTGAGAAATACGGGGTATTCGAGAAGTGTGTGGTTCGCCGCGCGAAGGAAGAAGGCATCATCAACCGCAAGTGGCAGAATAATATCCAAAACATCATAGTGGACGAACGAAAAGCAGAATTGCCGACTCGATTGCTGCAGATAGTGTTGAGAGCTTATACAGAAGGTGAAACCAGTATCTCAAGAGCAGCAGAACTGCTGCAGACGGACAGCAGTACGGCAGCTACAACACTCAAGGAATAAAAAGAAGGGGGGTGCGTAATAGCATCTCCCTTTCACTTTGCGTCTCCACCATTACACCTTATAAAATTACTTGATTTTCTCCACGGTATCTGATATAATCATATAAGGTGGTGAGAATATGATAAAAACAACCGCAATTATGCTCCAAGAGCTAAATGATTACAAGAACCCGCGAGACAAGTTGGCTCATATGGTCAAGAAGAAGGAGTGCATCCCTGTTATACAGGGATTATACGAAACGAATCCTACGACTCCCGGATACCGGTTGGCAAACACTATTTGCTCTCCATCGTATTTGTCTTTTGAATTTGCGTTGTCATATCATGGATTGATTCCGGAAGCAGTATATAACTTCACGTCAGCCACTTTTGAAAAGAAAAAGAAGAAGGAATTCAAGACACCTTTTGGAACATTCACATATCGCGATGTTCCTTCTGCAGCATATCCGTATGGAATCGAATGTGTAAGTGAGAATGGGTATACTTTCCAGATAGCAAGTCCGGAAAAAGCATTGTGTGACGAACTCTATATTCAATCCCCTGTAACAAGCCAAAGAGAACTAAAAGAACTCCTTTTCGATGGTTTGCGAATCGACTGGGAGTTGTTCTGCAAGTTGAACATGGATGATATTCTATTTCTTAATAGCAAGTATCATTGCACGAATATCCAAAAGCTGACTAAAACAATGGAGAAAATTGCATGACAACAATAATCGAACATATGCTGAAAAAGTACGACAGCAAAAATATGTACGACCAAAAGAATGCGATGAAGGAAGTTATGCAGGAAATTGTTCTGTATGGGCTGTCCCGCGCCGGTTTCTTTAAGGAAGCTGCATTCTATGGTGGGACTGCTCTACGTATTTTCTATGGCCTGGACAGGTTTTCGGAAGATTTGGATTTCTCCTTGATGACGAAAAATCCAGATTTTGATTTGAAAGCGTTCTTTCCAGAACTGGAAAAGACAGTTCGCTCTTTTGGTCTGAATGTTGATATCACCGAGAAGGAAAAGACAAAAGAATCTGCTATTCGCTCTGCGTTTCTGAAGGGAAATACCAAAGAGCATTATCTGCTGTTTTACTCTGATGAGGCAGCAGCAAACAGCATCACAAAAAACGAGACTATCAAAATCAAGTTTGAAATCGACACAATGCCGCCGGATTACGCAACATTTGAGCGTGAATTCCCTCTAACGCCATTTCCCTATGAAGTCAACCTGTATGATATGCCGTCTCTTTTTGCCGGAAAGATTCATGCGGTTTTATGTCGTGCGTGGCATAATCGCGTAAAAGGGCGCGATTTGTATGATTATGTGTTCTATCTCTCAAAAGGGGCGAGCGTAAACCTGAAGCATCTGCAATGGCGACTGATTCAAAGTGAAGTATTAACGGAGACGGATGCTTTTGACATTAAAATTCTTCGTTCGATGCTATGCGACAAATTCGATACTATTGATTATGAGCAGGCGAAACAAGATGTTAAGCCGTTTATAAGAGACACATCCCAATTGGACATTTGGAGCGCTGAGTTCTTCAAGGGAATAACAAATCAACTTCATTAAGCAAATAAAAGAGAAAAGACCGCTTCCACTTATTGTGGCGGAGACAGTCTTTCTTAATGCCTTATTACAAAAAATGAAAAGTGAAAACATCGGATTTTCACCACTGTATCTGATTTAATCATATACGCTGGAGAAAATATTGCAAATGAGTTCTGCTAAAAGCAGTTTATACAGATTCCAACAGATGCTGCGCTTTCCCTCGAATAGTCTCTTCGAGTATCTTGAGGCGCTCATCAGTGAGATTATACCTGCTGTGCTTTTTGAACTTGAAAGACAGTAGATGCCGCAGCTCCTGTTTCTGTTTCGACCCCATGACATGACAAGCGACTTCATCGAAGTTTGCATACAGTGCAGGGGACAGAGTTTTCTCTTGTTCGGAGAGATTGTTCAAGTCATCATCCATGACATAGGAGCCTTGCCTTTTCGGCAGGGCTCTTGTTTTTAGAAAAGGTAGAAACTAATAATTAAAGCCAAAAAAAGAGACACCTCCATAAGAGGAGATGTCTCTTTTTTTGGCTACGGTTTACACAAGATGTCTTAACTTGTTTTTATAAAATCAAGTACATCCAAATTCGCAAGTTTGATTATCCCCATTAGAATTGTCTTGCGTCCAGTCAATACCCGAGCCAGGCTGTCCATTGGGGTCATGAGGAATGTCATAACCACCGGAACTGCCACCGTCTCCCCCACTCGGCTGAGAAGGTTCAGCAGGAGCCGGAGCGGGCTCAGCCGGTGCGGGTGCCGGTTCCGGATTACTCGGCTGAACCGGCGTGGGGTCAGGAGCAGGAGCTGCAGGTACAGTAGGAGTCGTAACTGTAGCACTGCCACCGGCAGCTACGCTTCCACTTGCAGAACTACCATAGTTGGTCTTGTTGCTTGTGTAAGTGGGAGTTTTCTTCTCCTCCACCGTAACATCATAAGTGGCATTCACATCCGCATCCGAATTACTGGTTGCAGTAATTGTCGCATTCCCAGTGGCTACTGCAGTAATCTTCCCGGTCTCATCAACCGTGGCTACGCTTTCGTCACTGGAGGACCATGTAACCGTTGTATCCGTCGCGTTATCCGGAGTGACAGCGGCATTAACCGTTACGGAATTACCAACATAGAGGATACCTTCTGTTTTGTCCAGCTCGATTTTCTCTACCTTAGTAGATACGGTGACCTTTGTGGTGGCGCTTAAACCATCGGGAACTACGCCAAATGCAGAATCTACATCTGCGAGGTCCTCCGGCATGGTAGCAACAGCATCGCTGTCAGAAGCTTCCGCTTCAGTGTTCGCAGTCTCATCCTCGGTGTTAACCACTACTGCAGCAGTTTCCTGCGTGGCAGTCTCTGCGGTTACCGGAACGTCCGCAACGATGTAAGCAGTAATTGTGCATTCGCCGTCAGCGACTGCCGTGACAAGCCCGTTTTCGTCTACCGTTGCAACGCCTTCGTCGCTGGAGGTATATGCCAGCTTTACCTCAGTCGCGTCTTCCGGCACAATTTTGGCGTTCAGTTCCTTTTCGTTCTCACCATTGGTGTAGAGTTCCAAGGCGTCGGGAGCATCCACATCAGTCGGCAAGATAACGACTTTCACATGAGTCGTTGACGAAATGTTCGCATCCTTGATGGATGCGGTGATGTCAGCTTCACCTGCGCCAACAGCCGTAACCATGCCGTTTTCATCGACCGTCGCGACATCTTCGTTGGAAGAGGTCCACTCAAGAGTCAGCTTTTCGGCGGCTTCGGCGATTTTCTCTTCCGTAGCCTTGTCGTCAGCGCTGTACTCAATCTGTAACTGCTGCGTCTCTCCTTTTTCGATAACCACATCGGACGGCAACCCGATGGAGCTGATGTCCACGCCGCATCCTGCGAGCGACAGCGCCATCGCAACGGCTGCGATGACGGTCAAGACAATCTTTTTCTTCATATTCAATTTTCTCCTTCCCGGCGTCTGGTGCCGAGGCAACATAATTGTGATAGGTTCAGCCGACTCTATGCAGCTTTGGATTTCGTCATCGACGAGGCTGTGAGCCATTGGTTGCCTATCCTTCTGTACATCTGCATTATACCATAAATTTGTAATTTCTACAACCAAGGTTCGTAAAAGTTAACAGTTTAGTCATATAACAAGATGAACAGATTATCTTGCCTTAACTCCTTTCGCTGTATTTGTTGCACCTCCTATTGTATGCAGAATATGGTTGCCCGTCAAGCAACAAAATGGTAATGGGGATGAGGATTTTTGAGTCAGGAGGATGGGCTATATGGGGCTATATGGGGACGGTTCCCAATTCTTCTTTTGCCACTTCCCTTCTTGCACAAAAATAAAAGCCCAGTGGTCAAATTGACCACCGAGCAGCATGAATTTGGCTATAAAAACAAAAATCGCCTCACTGAAATGAAGCGATTTTTAGGTCATAGTTTCCCTTTTTCGTCTTTATACCATACCAAGAACTATTATGGGAACTATGATATGTTAAGAGTGTACCCTTAACATACTTACATTGTATATGATGCACTGCCAAATGTCAATATGATTATTCTGCCAACTTAATACATTTTTCCTGTTGTTTTGTGAGATATAAAAGCTGCTTCCCGTTGGTAGCTTTCGAGTTTTACTTGATTTCCCGATAAAATTGATGATGGTCTCCGTCATATTGGAAGTATTTGAAGCCGTTGTTTCTATAAAAGTTTTGTATGTTTTCATCGGCACTACATTCCACAAGCGCACATCTGCAGGGAATCAAATTGCTTGCGTCATGTATAACTTCAAAAGCATAATCCAATATTTGCTTGCCGGTAATCGGCGACGACACAATATGATACATAAAAATATGTACTTAACAAAAGCGTAGCTAAATGCTAAAATTTTGCTAAAATGTGCGAATTGAATAAAATGAGTAGCAGGGAAGGGGAGTGACCATTCATGATACTGCGCAACGATATTTGGGGTGACACCAGCGTCACCCTCATTGAAGAGATAGACAATCAGTTCCTCATTGTCAGAGAGCTCAACATGCTTGCACTGTACAGTAAACTGAACAAGGAACAAGAAAAAGCGTTGAGAAAAGTGCTGGCAGTATTCTATGAGATACTTTTCAGTAGCAAGGACAAGTCAAGAGTCAGCGACACCGTCCCCTTTGCTCCGGATGTCTCATTCGATGACGACAGCAATAGATACCTTTGTTTGGTTAAGCCAACACAAGAAAACAGTATTACGGACCTCAAGGCTACTGCTCAAAAAATAGCAGAGGAGGACACAGTGGTTACAACTCTACCTGTCAGTAGAAAAGCTGTTGTCAGCTATGAGGTGGCGCAGCTTATTACATATGGAGGAAAAGACGAGACATGAAGCCGATAAAGCTCAAAGAACTTTTAGAGCAAGCAAAAGACCCAGAAACACAATGCATTGAAATTATGGAAGACTACACACTCTCAGCAAAAACAGTATTTGAGGGAATTGTAAAAGACGTACCGGAGAATATGTTGGGCAAATACTCCATTAGCGACTGGTATGTCAGAGACGAAACGGCTGTTCTTGTTGTTCTGGTCTGGGTCAATCAGCCTGAGCGACTAATCAAGTATGTGGAAAACTCAAATAGAGATTGCCATAGGGTTACAATACATGATTTGATGGGAAATGGTTGCTGCACAAACCCCTATACTGATTTTGCCATTGTAAATATCAAAACAGGGGAAGTGCTTGTAGACCGTGTTCACGACAAAACCTACATGGTCGATGACAACAAGGACTATGACCAATTCCTTGCATATGAATGGAAAACTGTGAGAGCGTGGGAAGCAAAAGATGGTAAGATGATATTTTACATTTTGCCGCCAAGAGGAAAGAAGGCAAAACCATGAAACCAACCGTAAAACCATTCCTTGCATTGGCAGGAGACAAAGAACTAACCGTTCACATCGCCCGTTATAAATCGGATTCTGCTGATGGTTACAGCGATGAAGAAGTCTTTTGTGGTAAACCGGAAGATATCCCAGAATACTATGCAAGTGAAAAAGTGACAGAGTGGACAATATCAGATACTGATGAAATCGTACTCTATGTGAAATAAGGAGGTAGTTAAATTGAAGCTGGAGACTATTGTAAACTGCAGAACAGACATCTACTTTGACTACCAACTCATTGATGCCATGACGGGAAAAATTCTGGTAGACAGAGTGTACGACAAAACATATAAAAAAAGTAATAAAAAAGAATGGGAAGAATACTACCGATTCGAGCCATACAAGCACTGGACAGTCAAGAAATGGCTTATAGCTGAAGGGAAAATGATGTTTTATATTTCACCAGTAAAACAAAAAAGCAGACCCACCTTTTCAGATGAACCTGCTCGTAAGTTGTCAACGGAGGAAACACAATGATTTTACATCACTACATTTGGGGCACGGACGATGTCCAGATAGTTGAAGAACTGCCTCCACACTTTTTAATCGTGAAAAGCACTATAGGGAACGGTAATCTGGCTCTGTTCAGCAAACTGTCAGAGCAACAAGGCCGGTACTTTAGAAATGCAAATAAACGCTTCTATGACGCTGGTTTCAACGAAAATGGCGAGAGTATGGACCCTTCGGACGAATACATCCCGTTTGTACCGGATATTATGTTCGACGATGATGGCAAAGGGTATTTGCTGTTGATACAGCCGTCAGCACTCAATACGCTTGAAGGGGTTAAGCGTAAAGTAGAATCTATAAATGCCATTGACAAAGAAGTACGCGAGCATGATGAATTCTATGCTGGTTCTTTACGGAATATCCTCATCAGCTACGAGCTGGTTGAGCGCAATTAACACTTCATCGTCTGGATTTGCACTCCAACAAGAACTCATATTTAATTTTTTACGCATTTCGACTTCTTTAGCAGGAAAGTACAACAAACTTTTGTTGCGGTTCTTCTCTCGAACAGATTTTCCGGCAGGGTTCCGATGCCAACCACAAAAATAACGTTTATCAATGTCATCGTATTTTTCAGGGCTGGCAGCCATTGCCAATGCAGCGACATCGTGCCGCGCGGGGCAATTTCCGTTGTACTTGGTAGGCGTTACAGAATCAAGCTTTTGAATAAAGCTGATTGGACGAAAAGGGGCTCCCCGCCCTTTCTTGATTCCAAGATAATGCGCGAGCTTTTCGTAAAGGTCGTTTGGCAAATACAACCCATTTGCAACATTGAAGTTGCTATCTACCTGAATGTCAATGGTAAAAGGGTCCTCTCCCAAGGTCGTTACGAACAAATGAAATTCGCCAGTTACTGTGGCAAATGCACATGAAAACGGGTGGCCTTCAACCTGTGCAGCAAAAACTACCGAATCGGCACCATTTTTCTGCATATCAATGTACAAAGCATTAAGATTTTTTAGATACATATTACTAACTCCTTTTTGTAATTTTGGATACCTATTTATACTATACCATAAATTTGTGAAATTGATACTAGCTTTGCTTTACACAGAATGAATTTCTGTTTTACACAAAACAGCGATAGATTTTTCATCGATTGCCACAAAATTACAACAGACGTACAATGGTGGCAAAGGAGATGACAACCATGACAACAATCGCGCAAAACATCAGCAGCTACCGCACACGAACCAATATGACACAGCAGCAGGTGGCAGATAAGCTCAACGTATCCAATCATACGATTTCCAAATGGGAACTCGGCATCAACACACCGTCGGTCGAAGACATGCAAAAGCTCGCGCAAGTGTTCGGCGTGACGATTACCGAATTGGTAGTGGACAAGCCAGTCATTAAAGATTTCTTGGAGCTCTTGTCGCTCGGCGAAAATATGCCGGAGAATGAGCTTCCGAAATTGGTAGAGGAAGCCTATGAGCAGGTTCTAAGAGAACGGCATCTGAAGCCAAGCTCGGAAGGAAAGCAGGCATACCTTCTGGCAATGCTGGCGTATCACCTTTACTACTTTCGCTCTGCTTCGGAAAGCATCAGAGAGCGTATGAGCCAAAATGGTTGGACGAAAGAAAAAGTCCAAGCAGAGATTGAAAAGCAAAAGCAATTCACAGCAGAAAGCATCGAAAGGAACCTGCTGTCATATGAACCATCATGGTTGGAAGAATGCTATAAGGCAGTAGACATCAAAAGCTTTGCTGCGCAGTTTTGGGGTAGATACAACTTCGCAAGAGAAAACACTGCGATGCGCAACGAGTATGACTTCAGTAGTGCAAAAAGGAACCCGTACACAACATAAAAATAGAGGAGGCTACCCACGCATGGGGTGACCTCCTCTTCTTTGCGCATACCTCAACACCGCACCGCCACCGAGTACCTCCAGAACAACTTCCAGAGTAGTTAGATGGAGCGCATAGCGTCTTTCTTGCTATTCGTGTCATTTAGTGTGGGTTTCAGCTATTTATTCGCGTAATTTTACACGAACATATAGTAAAAAGGGAGTCGCATTACGCGACTCCCTTTAGTCATTGCAATATCTTGTTCAGTTGCATGTTCACGATTCGACTCAACGCCTCCAACCGGTCCATCGGAACATTGATGCCCACTGGCGGCTGGAATCGAAAGCCGACCATGTTTTTTAGGTCTGCTCTCAACTCATCTGTAAGAACAGCCTGTGCGGTCTTGATGAAGTCCACACTGATTCTTGGCTCACACTTTGATATGCACCACTCCGGACGCTTTTCAAGGGCTTCCGTATCGAATTGGAACAGCAGGCTGCGGTTGTTATCGTATATGGGAGCCATGCCAGTAATGCGCATTGTATCATTATCGAAGAGGAACCCGACATTGCCTAAGTGACGGTCGATGTTGAGAATGAGCGCATCCAAGACAAACATTCTGCGCATCAGGTCTTCGCTGCCGTATTGCGCGGCAAAACGCAAAAGTGCCGCAGGATTTCTGCAGTTTGGAACCGACAGCACGGACATCTTAGCCAGCCCGAATTGTTCGCTGGTAAACAGCTTGCATTTTGACGCCAGCCGCTCGTGATAGAAGGCAAGGTCGTACTCGACATGGTTGCGGCAAAGAATATCGGCTACCTGTGACGCGAGAAATTCAGATAGAGGCTCAATTTCATAGGTGTCGCTGCCGCTTTTGTACAGATAAACCGTATCATTTTCCCGCTGCCAGCACTTTGCATAAGCGCCATCTGTTCCAAATTCGGGGGATGTTGAAGAAAGCGTGGTGGAGGAAATAACACCATCGAAGGCCGCGTTGGAAACCAGTTCATCAAACTCGTTGCGGTATAAGGAAACTTCATCCCACGACAAAAGACTTTCCGGCTCTTTTACCCAGAACGTGTCATTGAGAGAAAGAGCATGCGTTACCCGCAAGAAATTTTCGGTGGATTCACAGCCATACTTTTTCAAAAGCTCTGCGATGTGTTTTCTGTGCTTAGGTGCTTTGCGTGCATCAAGAAAATCACCGATGTTATCATAGCCAATGGGTCTGAGCGAAGTATACCATTCAATTTCCTTGCCAGCCGTAAAGCCGAACTCGTCTTCATAGCAGTCGAATAGGAGCCACGCGGTATCTTTGTTCATCAATTGGAATAGCACGCGGGATAGCACCTCACTTTGTGGAGAGTTCACTTTTAATAATTTGATACAATTTTAGTTTTGTAGGCTCTCAAGGAAAATAATGGCTTCTTGCACAGTGGAAAATGTCTTACATTTCGTACACAGCCAACGATTCCGTTCGTCAGTATCTTCCAAGCCGGGCATACCTTCTTGCAAAAGGTTCTGCAGCACAATTGTAGCATTCTTCACCGCTGTTGGATAGTTCTGGGCAATACGCGCGGTAGCATCGTAGTTTCCCTTCCTGTAGGTCGGCTCCATGTGAACGACCTGAGCCAACATCCTCTCTTTATCCGGGACTGTCAGCAAAGAAGGCGCGAGATGTCTGTAGTGTAGCATCAACCAATACTCGATGCAGCCTGTTGTCATTAGCAAACGGACTCGAATCTTCGGGTCTTTCCTCAACTTCCGCAGACGCTTGATGATTTCCAAGCGGTTAGTCCAATTGCCGATATCCTTTTCTTCGACATCAAAGAAGAACCAAATTTCGTCGATGGCATCAACATAATTACGGTATCCGGGGTCTTTTTTGAAACGATTGTCCGCATCATCAAACAAACCGGGGGAAGATGGCCGTTTGAACACGGCAACATCATGAAACTCGCTTTTGAGGAAGTCTGTATACGCCTGCTCGCTTTCTCCTTCACAAAATACACAAATGCTGACCTTCGACTTTTTGAATTTGCGAGCCATTATTCTACCTCCTCAATTTCTACATTGGGAGTTGCTCCATATTTGCCAAGAAGGTATCCTTTGCGAATGTTCTCTGTCGTTCGCGTTGAGAAGTCACTGATGCTGTACAATTCCGAAGCCCCATTATATTTGTCCTTATCAACAAAGTAGAGTTGGTCTTTACGAAGCAGTTCCATGCTCAACAATTCAGTGCTGTGCGTCGTAAATATAATCTGCGCACCATTGGGGTTTGTTCTTTTGCTCTGGAACTTGGACACAATGAAATCAACAAGAGCCGGGTGGAGTTCTTTTTCAATTTCATCCACCAACAGCAGCCCGCCCTTGGACAAAACAGATTCAATCGCAGGAGCAAGTGCCATCAGCTTTCTGGTGCCGTCGGATTCATCGGAGAGTTCCATCGAATAAATGCAAGGTCTTCCGCCGCGTTCCTCACCTTGGTGCATAGAAGTAGCCGTAACCTGTCCCATCTTCAAGTGAGTTTCTGAGTTGTTAGAAGTCTCAGAAAGCAAGTGCATAAACTGCACGAGTGCTGCTTTGACTTCATCCGGGATATTCTCCGGCAAATCCGCCTCTTCGTTGATTTCCTTACTGTTGATTTCGAATTTCATATCTTCGATACCAACGTCAGCAGCCTTTGCGTAATCGGAAATTGCTTTCAGCATATTGGAGTCATTGGAGTATTCGAGTAACTGACGGGGAATATCCGAATAGTCTCTTGAAAAATAGACCATTTGACGGAACCAGAACATAGCCATGGCACAAACATCATCGTTCATAGTGCAGGCGACAGAAAAGAACAACTGATTGTCTGCTACAACCTTACTAATCAGATTTCTGCGTGATTTATCAGTTGTGAAAGTAAAAGTCTGCCCCTCTCTGGCAAAGACCAGAGCTTTCTGCTTTTTGGGCGCATAATACAAGGACTCAGAATATACCTTTTCTTTCGTGGCGGCAAAGCTATACCAATATTTGATGTCGTCTAAGGTGTATACGAAAGAAAACTCGGTCGGCTCCGATGCGGAATAATCATTCAGTGCAAACGGAACAACGGGAATTGCTGCATTCTCGTGCTGGGTTTTTTGTGCGTTTTTAATAAACTGAACGGCAAGCCAAAAAGCACGAATTACATTGCTCTTGCCGCCGCCATTCTTTCCGTAAATGGCAACGCCTGGCAAAATTTGAATCCCACCAAAGGGAATAAGCACACTTTTCAGTGTACCGGAGCCGTTTGCCTCCATAGAAAGGACTGCTTCATCACGGAAGGAGCGGTAGTTCTTCACACGAAATTCAATCAGCATATTCTCACCTCTTCTATTTAGTAGTATACACTTAAAATTTCAGAAATACAACGGATTTTATCAAAAATTTTGATTTTTTTGTTCCAATTTCATTTTACAAAACCAAAATGCAGAAAATGTCTATAAGCAGAGAAAACAACTAATAGTTTTCGTTACAAACCGAAAATTCGTGATTGTCTAAGTGTGCGAATCGTGGTATAATAATACCATAGCCAAGCGTGCTAACTGTATAGCTCCGCCATTATATGTGCAGATATAGGAACGAGGTTGTATAGTGAGTATGACTTGGCATAATTTAAGAAAGGAGAAAGCTATGTCTAAAGGCAAAACTTGGCAGCGTGTCGCTTCGGCTTTTCTCGCAGCGGTAATGACTTTTTCTACATTTAGCACGACGATTGCTTATGCAGCAGAAGCCACTACTGACAGCAGCATTACTACGGATGCAGTATCCGATACTGATGCTGCAGAGGAAGTCGACGCGACTGATTCTGCCGCCTCTTCTTCTACGACGGAAGGGGAGGTAACCAAACCCGAAGCAACGGAGGCTCCCGCTGCTACGGAAACGCCTGACGAAACGGATGCTACCGAGCCGGAGGAAACTCCCGCACCTACGGAAGCACCCACCCCTGCTCCTGAACCCACCGAGTCTCCTGAGGCAACGGCTGAGCCGGAACCGACGGAAGAGCCGGAGGAAACGGAGACTCCCAATGTCAGCGAAAGTGATTTTGTTGCCGTTGGTTTGGCAGATGATGCGACTGAGGGTCAAATCGATGCTGAAATCGGCGACGAAGTGACTTTCAACGCACATGTCAATCGTGACGATGTCAACCTTCAGTATCAGTGGTATAAGAGATTCATCGAGCCTCAGACTGCTGAGTACGACGAAGATTTGATGGAGTATGATTACGGTGGCGACGAGCCGACGGCTTATGGCTTCCTTGTTGAGGGCAAGACCCCCGCTGAGGTGCTTGCGGAAAATCCCGATGCCGGTTGGTCTGGTATCGAACTGTACCGTGCAGTTGTCTCTGCGATGGAAGCTATCGGCGCTGACACAAGCAATGTAAACATCGAATTCGGAACGCGCAACTACGCGCTGGAAGGATTCACCATCACAGCAGCAATGGTCGATGGCAATGTAGTCATCTCCGCCGACAAGGACAATGAGCACGCCACCGGCACACTGAACGAAAACAATGAGTTTGCGTTCACAGAGAGCACCAACAATGACATTGCTGTGCAGCCTGCTGAAGTTCAGACAGAGGAAGAGGTTGACCCCGATTCTCTCGAAGCCAATGGCTGGGAAGCAATCGAAGGCGCAACCTCTGACACCTACACGCATACCGTTGACGAGTATGATGCTTACACCACCTACCGTTGCGTAATCACGATTGTTGACGACGACTACATTGCCGCCGCTAAGCAGGCACTGGTTGCGCTGGGTGCTGATGAGAGCAAGCTGACCGATGACGCTCTGGACAATACGTTTATGAGCGAAATCACCATCCATATTCCGTCGATGGATGCGTCTGAGGACGACATCTATAACGACCTGTCCGTTGAGGACAAGCTGAAACAGCGCCTTGCACTATCCGGCATTGCCACTTATGCCGCAGGTGTCCAGCTCGACAGCCAGAGCAATCCCCAGTGGGTCACTGGTCTGTCTGCCGGTATGGAGTACCTGACCGCTGATATGTATGCCAAGCTTTACGGTCAAGACGGTAAGGGTGGCTGGCTTGCTGAAGGTAAAGTTACACCGGAACAAGCGGACCGCTACTGGTCAAAAATCACATCATCTGGTTTTAGCACTTATGCAGTAGCAAATGAGCTTGATAGCGAAGGGCTACCAACAGGTGCGACAAGACAGTATAGCTCGTTTACACTAACGGATGGGAAGCTGGAAATCAATTCAGAGTGGTACGGAAAGACGGTTTATTTCCGTTACTATAATCCCAATATTGTAGGCAACACTGCAACAGGGACAGCCGTTTCTATTCCTGCTGCAGGTCGTGGAACTTCCTATAAAGACGCAGTTCAAGTTCTGTTCTGTTATGTAGTTGAAGAAAACGGCATCACATTGCCTCTTACCATTAAGGAATATGTAACGCAAGCTACCCATAATGGATATAGCGCTAATGGTTTGGCGCATATTACGCTTAACACTATATCAGCGAACAAGTTTAATGTTGACCCTGACCGTTATCTGAAGGATGCCGAAGGCAACTACCGCAACGACAGCGTATATTGGGGCACCTGCTACTACAGTGAGCCCGACCTTTCCGGCAAAGCCTACTATGCCTTGAAGAATTTCATTGGCAATGGCTATGGTTTTGGAATTGGTCACGACACCATGTACGCGTATGCGGGTGCTTACTTCGACGCTTACGGCGGCGGTTCCGGCTATCCGAACGTTAAATACACCGAGAAGAACATTGACCCGAATGATACGGCTACTCGTTATTATTCGGTTAACAGCTACAAGGTCAACACCGGTCACTGGAACATGAACGCCTTGATGGGCGAAAACAATTCCAATACCCTCGTTGGCTCCGGATACTACTCCGCCAGTGATGAAGAGTATTTCGGCTGGATTGTTGACCCCATGACGGTTCCTTCCGCCATCATGTCTTCCGGCGGTTCTCATGGTCCGTTCGCAAAATCCACCATTTATGGTGGTCGCCGCCTGTATATCCGCACCAATGGCGGTTATACTTATGAGCAGGCTATGGCAAACGCCGACATCAAACATCGTACACCGACCAACTGGCCTTATAAGTTCAATCAGGGAGATTCGATTCCTGCCGCATTGACGCACAGTAATGGTCAGGTTGCATTCGATGACATTTGGGTTCAATACAATGGCTGTGCCTCTGATTTCACCGATGCAGGCTTGGGCAAATTGTACGAACCCACTGTTGACGGTCGCCAAGGTACAAACAACTTCTACCTTGCAGGCTCCGGTAACTTTGTCATGAACCAAATCGGGCACCTTCCGATTGATAATGGCAACGGAAGCTGGAACAACGCATCTACGGAAGAAATGCAGTTGTGCGTCAACACCCTGATGTGGATTTCTCAGCGCAAACAGTGTGAAGTCTGCGCCGCTGACCAAGGCGACCAGCAGATGACGCACTTCGTCCACCGCGTTAACACGGCAAACGCGAAGAAGATTCTGACGGCTCTCGCCAATGGCGGCAGCTACTGGTATTCTCTGAACGATTGCTATGAGTTGATGGAGGACCTGAACCTCCAGAAGTTGGGCTTCAACTCCGCTAACTGGAAACCCATCAAGAACTTCACCGGTCACTGGAACTCGAAGTATTTCGATGTGAAAGTGCCTCGTGATGCAGCTCTGTTCGACAACAAGACCGGCACTCTCGGTGCTTATCGTACCGGTGACGGCAACGACTGGAACCTTGGCACGAACAAGAAAAACGGTTGGGACACGGTCTTCAAAGACAGCGGCAGTAGCGTTCCTTCTGTCCGCACAACCGGTATTGCCCGTATCTACGGTAAGCTGGGCGACGCCAAGCTGTTCAATGATGGACAGATTCACGAAGGCTACACCGTCCATATCCGCTACGAGGACAACCTTGAACTGCTGCAGGAAGGCGATGACTTTAGCTGCGTAGTCAACAATGTTGACCAGTATTGCATTTCCAACTTGCCCTGTATTTATCAAGGCGGCTCCACGATTATGCGTGCCCGTGTCTATGATAAGAACGGCAATGAGGTAACAAAGTACGGTCCTATCGTTGCAAAGGTTCCTCCGCATTTCTGGAACGACTGCGAGACGGTTCCTCTGGAACTGCTGAAGGTTGAAGCAACGCCTATCGAGAACTACCAATACTGGGAAGGTGAGACCTCCAAAGTCCTGAAGGGCTCCGGTATCATCTACAACCAGCCTATCAGCGACAGCGCTGTGACTTGGTACTATCGTATCGTCGACCTGCGCAATACAAGTGATGTTGTTGCAGACTGGACGAAGATTACCAATAAGACCTTTACCACCTCTGACGGTTCTGTCAGTGGTGTCATCGGAACGCCCATCTTCCATGACGGCAACGATGGTATCAATAACTACCCGCACAGCTCTGTTGATGTGCAGCTTTCCATGCTGGCTTACACCGGTCATGCGATTCAGTTGCGTACCGATTATCTGATTGAGGGTAAGGTCTACTCTACCATTGACCCCGGTGTCATCACGCCGGAAGCCTCCGGTATCATCCAGATTGAAGAGCGCCCCATGTCTATGACGCAGTCTCCGAACCAGCGCGTTATGACGCAGGACCAGGCAATCTTCACATTTGAATCCGATTACTGGAAGGGTCTTGGCGACAAGGGATACAATGTCAAGGTTCAGTACATTGGACCTTATGACGATGATTGGCAGGATGTCGAAACTTCGACCACATTTGGCGGCACTTATACGCTGAACACGGTTGACGGCAGTCAGCATGCGAAAATCAAAGTTGAATCGAGCACGGTTGATACGCTGAAAGAAGGCGCTAAGACCGAAAGCAAGATTCACGATAATAAGTGGCTGCCCGGCACTTTCTGGCGTCCCGACGGATTCACTGACCAGCAGTGCGCTCAGAAGCACACCACCGTCAAACTGACGCTGTATGCTGCTGATTACAACTGGGCAGGCTACAAGTTCCGTATCGTCGCAAGCTATCGCTTCAACGATAAGCGCACCAAGGTGGAAACCTCTGACAGCGCTAACGGTGATGAAGACAATGCAAAGTATGACCAGAGCCGCTACGGTCTGTTGACCGTCGATGCTCCTTACATCTCTGCTACTACCATGAAAGCTCAGGCTTTGATGATGCAGAAGCACAATGATGAGAATGACGCATCCGGCGATTTTGGTCAGAACTATTGGTCTGAAAAGGATACCCCTGAGAAGGTAGCTGAGTGGAACAGCACTCGCGGCGACAGTAATAACCCGATTATTTCTGACGAAAACATTGCTGTTTACACGACAAATATTACATTCTCTCCCGGTAAACTGACCGAGTCCGGAGACCGTTTGCTGACTCCTATTTTGCAGTGGGGTTTCCAAGATGACTTGACTTCTACGTCCACAGAGTATACGCCGGTCATTAACCCCATCGACATCAACGGCTATGCAAACACATACAGCAACGGTGTAGGTCTGACGACGTCCAACTACAAGGACTTTAAAGCAATCGTTAAGACTCGCTACGACATCGACACGGATACCAATTCCGAGATGAAGAAAGTTGTAGACAAAATCGAAACAGAACACTCTGGAGCTCCGTTTGGAAAGTTTACGGCTTACATCACGATTGATGACATTCATCTGGCTGATGAGAGCGCGAATGTAAATGACCCCTATACCAAGTGGGTTATCACCACGAGTCTGCATATCGAATCTGCTACAAACCCGATGGACTTCGGTACGGAACACTTCTATTTCCAGTGCCAGCCGTATCTGGGATACATCCGTGGCTACAATAGCACGAATTTGAAGAGCCAGACCATTACCTACACGAAGGCTCACAACTATGACTATGTAAACGGTGGCTACGACATGGAGCACACCGACACCGGTGCGGAGCTGTGGCTGGACTACAACATTAGTATCCACGCAAACGAGCGTGAGCAAGTTGGATGTGGTCTTGACCAGCACTCCATCTTCATGTACCCGGATTTGACAATCGAAGCTCCAAACGGACTTCGCTATATCATGACCCGGTATCAAATTGTCAAAGAATTCCCGTATGGAATTACAAGAGAAACATCTCGTACAACATACTCATCCAGTGATAAACCGGAGATTGACACATCTGTCCGTTATCAAGGCGCAATGCAAACTGCTACACGTCGCGATATGACGGCAGGCGCACAGCCTGAAACCATCAATGTTCAGGGCAAAACAATGGCAGAGCTGGGCATTGAAGTCGATGGACGTGGTTGGTTGAAAGACACGGATGAAGACTATGCTCCTTACTTGAAAAATGGTTATGCCTTGTATTCCAAATACTCTTACCCGAAAGAAATCTGGCAGTGGTTCTGGCGCAATGCTGTCAAGTATCATTGCTATGATATGGAAGAGTATGACGGAACCAACGAACAAGTATTTTTCTACATCGATGAGAAGAATGTTCGTGCTGCTGACCAGTCTTTCGATGCAAACAGCGGAGCGAAGCCTTTTTCCTCTTGGACCGCACCGTTCGATGCAACTTACCAGATTGACCTGTGGGGCGCTGGCGGCGGCGGAGTGTCGCAGGAATTCCCCAACCATACGGCTGCCCAAGCAGAGAGCGGCGGTCATGTAACCATTACCGCTGACATCAAAGAAGGAACAACGCTTTACTTCGTAGCCGGTGGTGCTGGTAATAGTGGTAGTGGTGTTGCTGTCGATTATAAAGACCCCGGTAACGCATCAGGCGGCATCGGTGGTTACAACGGCGGCGGCTCTGGCGGTTCCAGTGGTCGTATGTACGACTGTGTTGCATACGATAAAGACGATGAAGGTCATGGTACACCTGATACAACCTACCATAGTATGGACCCTGTCGGCTACGGTGGCGGCGGCGGTGCAACAACTGTTGCAACACGTCTTGCCGGTGCAGATGGGCAGCTCAAAAACTATGAAGGAGACACCTCAGCCCTGCTTGGTGTTGCAGGTGGCGGCTCTGGTGCATCTGGTGGCGGTCGCGGCGGATATGCAGGTTTTGCAATCGGCGGAAGCGGCAGCAGCCATGACGGCGAAGGATGGACATTCCATTGCTCGCTAACAAAAACAATGACAATCCAGTGTGATTGGGGTCCTGAAACCTACGAGCACGGAGATGTCTGCGCAGCGGATGGAGTTAAAACCGGTAAATTTGCCGGGCATAACGAACTTCGTAATCAGGAAGATTATGACAAAATTGATGCAACCAGAAGCGAAGGCGGTGGCGGTGCGGGTTACCAAGCTGCTGCTGTATCCGGTGCTGCTCGTGGTACATCCTATGTTTCCGGAACGACTACGCTCGAAAGCGGCAACATCATCATTAAATCTTCTTCAACAGACGACAATGGTTCTGCTGCTGGTAATGCCGGTCGCGCAAAAATCAAGGTTGTAAACCTTGACCAACGCCTGTACCGTCGTGTCGGCAAGAACGCTATGGACATTGGTTTCCAAGATTCCAACGAATGCCATCCGACCAATGTCAAAGTCAAGCTGACCGTTGCGAACAAGATGTACGATGGCACTCCCGTTGTCGTTGCAAAGTCTATCGTCTGGGACAAGACTGACGCAGGCATTCCGGAGAGCGTTCTCAATGATATCGACATCGTATACTCCAACAACGAGTCCGCAAACATTACAAAGCCCACCAATGCTTCTACTGACAGCAAGAAGAAACCGCTCGTTCGTACCGGTTCCTATACTGCTACAGCAATTTACAGAGGCACGAAGTACAACGTTACATTCTGCTGGGAAAATACACTCCCCGGCAAGACCTATGTGGTACGCGGTGAGAGCACAACTCCTGACCAGTATATGTCTGGTGAGGGCAATGTCGTCTACTTCGACATTTACCCGCGCCCGCTGTATCTGTACAGCTATAATAACGACAAAATTTACGACAATATCAGCACTGCTAAGGTGAAGGATATTAAGATTGAAGGACCGACTCAGAACTCCGGTATCGTCAATGGCGACGCTGTTGACTTGAATACCCGTCTGGCATACGGTTACTACTGCGACGCATACGCTCCCGAAGATTACGCAACAGCGAGCTTCAGAGAGCAGCTCCATACGGGTCTGCACAGCATCAAGACGGTTACGATTCTTGAACTTGTCAACAACCCGTTTGACAACTACTATATTGCAAAAGAAGATTTCACCGGAACCATCAACCCGCGTCCTCTGTATGTTCACAGTCAGTACCATGACACGAACAAATACAAGTGGAACTATGATGGAAACTCCAATGATATCGGAAACAACAAGTATCTGACTGACACAGTGCCTTACGATGGTCAAAACATGACTGTCGAACAGGCATACGAAGCGATTCTTGCTGGTAAACGTGAAAACATCGATATTACCCGCTATACCAAGACAGAGCAGGATAACTACCAGAATACGGTGGTCAACCCGAACAACATCAAGGTATATGACTCCTACTACAATGCCGCTATCGGCGAAAAGGGACAGGGGAATATCTACATTGATAACATCACCAACTACGACGCTGTTGCCCTGAACGCTCAGACCTATGTTGGCTCCTATGCTGACAGCAATGCCGGTGAGCAGTTGACTGGGTACGATTCGAACGGCGATAACGGCGTCATCAAAGCAGACCGCTACAATGGTTTGTCCACCAATACGATTCGCCATCTGCCGTACTCTGTGAAGTACAGCTACAGCACGCCCAACCCGCAGGTTGGACAGAAGATGACTGTTACCATTGCAGTCACCAACAAGGACCAGGGCTACGGTCTGGCAGCACAGAACAACTATGTTGCTCCTATCGCAATCCAGAATCTGCGTCTGAAAAGCCGCTTTGCCGGTAACGGTCCTATCACGCTGAAGTCCACGAACGGCATTCGTATGAACCAAAATGGTACTGAGTTCTACATCGACACGATTCCGGTTGGCGGCACGGTCAACATCGTATTCGAGTACACCGTACAGGATATTGATGACTTGAACGCGCTGGTCCGTACCATCGAGCAGAACAACGAGATGTACCTCGTGAACAACAACTACAACGACTACTACATCGCCGACAAGACCTTCAGCGGTGGTATCTACCGCACCACACTTCGTGCGCAGGTGAAGAGCGAGAGCACCACTTACGGTTTCGGTTTCAAGGGTAAGCTCCCGTACGCAGACGATGTCTACTACTGGAACAAGGGCTCTGATAGCTGGCTGACGATGGAAGGTCTCGTTGAGGACCACAAGACTGCTGCACAGGACGATGAGAAACTCGACCTGAAATCAAAGAACACGAATCAGTATAAGAGTGAGTTCGTTTATAAACTCGTACCGAGCGAGACGACCGATGCCGGTTCTTATCCCGTCAAGTACATTGGTTTGAACGAGTTCAACTACGATTTGCTGAAGAACTATGTTGTGACGGAAGACCCCGGTTCTATCGAGGTCCGCCCGCGCAAGATTATGGTCTCTGTCGATGAGAGCCAGAAGATTTACGGTACTACGAATCCGTTCTTCAACTCCACATTCAAGGTTCTGGGCACGGATGCACAGGGCAATGAACTGGATATGACGGACGAGAATAACTGGACCGTACTGGGCGACGACTCCACCGTAGACTACAACAACATGAAGCTGATTGGCGGCGATACCGTCGGCAATGTCGTTGAGGTCATCAATGGTGCGGCACGCTCTCCGCTGGCATTCACGAACGGTGTCTCTAACCTGCCGTATCTGACGACTGCTACTCAGAACAGTGATGTTATCTATCAGACGGATGTCCCCGCTGAGGATTGCGCTTACTGCCTTGAGAAGTACAATGAGATGCACAAGGGTCACGAGCACTACCATGACGATGACCACCCGCACAGCCATGTTCCCGTCAATGGATACCCCGTATCTGTCAATGAGAACGCAGGCTACGGCAGCACGCTGGGCATTAAGACCGTTACCAACAGCGAAGGACAGACTGTCTCCAACTACGAGCTCGTTTACGAGTCCAATGTGTTGAAGATTCATCCTCGTCTGATTCGCATTGCTGCTATCGATGCTACGAAGGCATACGGCGGCACAGAACCCGCACTCAAGTGGGTCGTTGATGGCGAAATCATTAAGCCTACCAGCGAAATGCTCGGCATCAAAGCGGTCCGCGATAGCGGCGAAAATGTCCGTGACGCAGGGTATACCATCCGCATCGCCTACGAAAAGAGCACGGCAAACAACTATATCGTCGAGACGAACGACGCTACGATGACCATTACGCCTGTCCCGCTGACAATCGTATTTGGCAATCAGGAGCGTTACTACGGCGAGGAGAACCCGAACGATTATCGTTTGGATGTCATCGGTTTGAAGCACGGTGATACCGTTGATACCGCATTGAAGAACAATGACGGTGCAACGGCGAAGGTGCTGGAGACCGCTAAGAAGACACTGAGCGATTACATCGACCTCACCTACAACAAGTTCACCGATGTTGGCTCCAACTACCTGTATGGTGATAAGAGCTATTGCGAGGAGCATACGATTCTCGTACCTCGCGAGAATGCAGACGGTGGCTATAACTACACTGTGGCAAGCTACACGCCCGGTGTTCTGACCATCAAGCCGCGTCCGATGCTGTTGACCGTCACCGGCTGGCAGAAGGAGCTCGGCGACAAGGATAAGGTTCAGGACTTCACCCTGACCGATATGATTACTCACAACTCCATCTCCGGACAGCAGAAGCTCGGCGCAGGCAGCCGTATCACAGATGCAAGCGTTGTTGTGAACCCCGATAAGGTTCCCATCGTCTTCAATCTGGTCCGTGCAGAGGGTGAGGAAGTCGGTTCTTATCCCGTCTACTCCACGCCGCAGGACCGTCAAATCGGTAACCTCGCAGCGAACGACCAGAAACAGCTTGAACTGGATAACCCGAACTACGACTTTGAGTACCGTTACGCAAACGACCTCATCGTCAAGCGTCAGGGTCTGATGATTACCGTGGATGATAAGGTCCGCTACTACGGCGACCGTGTCAATCGCTTCTACGACGGCTCTACCGACTACACCTATCATGTATTCAAGGTCGAGAACGGAACAGCGGTTGAAATCACGGCAGAGGAAGCCGGTATCAACACCAATTCCTTTACCTTCACCCATCTGGATACACAGACCAGCTCCAGCGGCACTTACAAGGATTGCATCAGCCTGTCCGGTGTCCACAGCACCATCTATGATGATAACGACATCACGATTACCGCTGGCAACCTGACCATCATTCCTCGTCCTGTCTCCGTTGTTGCCGAGGATAACACCAAGGTTTACGGCGAGGCTGACCCCGAACTGAAGTACACGCTTCATGACGGTGTCCGTGGCGATGATGGCAACTACTACATCGAGTACGCAAACGGTCCCGTTCTCACCGAGAAGGAAGGCGCGGATGTGCCTGTCCAGCCCGGCGACCTCGAAGGCACTGGCGTAACTCGTGAACCCGGTGAAGATGTTTGGACCGGTGAGCATTCGTTCGGCAAGGCTTACGCCATCAATGCCAACGATATCAGCCCTGTCAGCAAGGATGGCATCACCAACTACGTTATTACCATGGAGAACGGCAACTTTACGATTACTCCGGCAGAGCTGGTCGTTACCGTGAAGGGTGGTTACTCCAAGACCTACGGCGAAGAGAATCCCGCATTTGATGCCGATATTACCGGCTTCAAGCGCGACGATACGCAGGAGACCGTTCTGAACGGTGAGCTTGGCTTCGCTACTCTGTGCTATGACCTGTCTGACGCTGGCAAGTACATCGTAACTGCTGGCAACAACAACGAGGATACGGTGAACCCGGATTGCGTTGTTCTGGAAGACGGTGAGGAGCATATCGGCTCTACCTTTGAGGTCAAGACGAACACGAACTTCGAGAAGAACTATGTTATCCGCTATGTGAATGGTGATATCACGGTCAACCCGAAGGAACTGATTGTCCGCATCGACCACAAGGTGAAGACCTACGGCACGGCTGACCCGGCATTTACCTATCGTTATGAAAATAACGCAGGGAATGTGATTGGTCTGATTGACCCCGAAAACAGCCCGCTGAGCCTTGAGCTCTATCGTACAAAGGGCGAGAATGTGGTGCGCGGTGATGTCACTGCTGCAGATTCTCTCGACAAGTGGGGCACGACCCTCTTTGACGGAGACTACCTCATTTCCGCTAAGTACGATGTGAACAACAAGAACTACAATGTGACCGTCATTGACGGCTCGCTGAAAATCGTGCCCGCAACGCTGACTGTCAAGGTCAACGGCGGCTACCGCACCACCTATGGCGATGAGATTCCGAACTTCACTTATTCCATCACCGGATTTGTTGGTCGTGATGTGAAGGACGAGACCGGCACCGGCATCAAGGACGATGAGTCCAAGGTCTCCGGTTCTGCTACGCTCTACTGCAATGACACCGCTGGCAACCCGGTATCCAATAAGACGAAGGTTGGCAACTATCCCATCAACTACGACAAGCAGCAGTTGGTTGCTGACAACAGCAACTACAAGTTCATCTATGTTGGCGGCGACCTGACTATCGGTAAGAAGCCTATCCATGTGAAGGCTGACGACCAGCAGAAGCCGTACGGCGAGAAGGACCCCGACCCGCTGACTTGGACGATTACCGACCCCGAAGAGTTGGTCAATCCCGGTGATGAAGACTTCTTCGATATCACCACGAAGCGTCCCGGCGCGGATACTGATGACGGCGAGCAGGTAGGCAAGTATCCCATCACCATTGATGGTACTGACCCGTCCGGCAACTACGAAATCATCACGACTCCCGGCACGCTGACGATTGTGCCCGCAACTATCGTTATCACGGTTATCGACGACGAGAAGTATTTCGGAGAAGATAACCCGACTCCCAATGTCACCATCACGGGCTTCAAGCGCGGCGACACCATCGATGACATCGGCGGCAAGGACGCATTGAAGACCAAGACTGACGCAGAGAAGTGGAGCCCTGTTGGCGAGTATCCTGTATCCGCTAAGGATTCTACATTCCATAACCCGAACTACGACTTTGTTTACATCGACGGAAAGCTGACCGTCAAGCCCTTGATTATCAATATCAAGGCTGAAGACGACCGCAAGACCTACGGTGACAACGACCCCGATAAGTTCGAAGTTTCTTACACCCTCACGAACGAGAAGGATGAAGAGTACCAGCCGAGCAAGGACCTGCGCGATTACATTGACCGCGCCCTGAACCTCGACGGAACTCGTATCCCCGGTGAGAATGTCCGCACCGAGAACCCCGGCTATCCGATTATTCCTTCCTACACGGAAGTTCCGAACATCGAGATTGGTACCGTTACTCCCGGTCACTTCTTCATCGACCCGCGTGTGGTCACCATCACCGCCAACTCTGCCGAGAAGGTCTATGACGGAACGCCTCTGACGGAATCCGGCTATACCTATGCTCCGGAGCTGGTCGACAACGAAAAGCTCGGCATCCATGACAAGATGGATTCTGTTACTGTCATCGGTTCTCAGACCGAGGTCGGTTCCAGCCCCAATGTTCCCGGTGATGCAGTCATCGTCAATACGATGGATGGCACGAGCAGCAACACCAACTACACCATCAAGTATGTTAACGGCACGCTGACCGTCCGTGACAAGGAAGGCGTCTCCATCAAGAAGACTGCTGACCGTGAGCGTACAACGGATTACGAAGTGATTCACTATACCATCACCGTTACGAACGCTACGAGCCATGACCTGCATAATGTGGTCGTGAAGGATACGAACAACTTCGTTGGCACGCCTGTCCTGTCTCAGGCAAACGGCGTTACCTACGATGCCGACAATGGCGAGTTCATCATCGATGAGATTTCTCATCTGCGTGATGCTACTCATACCAATGTCGTGACATTCAGCTACACCTACACGGTCGACCCGACTGACCACGGCACGGACAACAACGACATCCTTGAAAATAACGCTAAGATTACCGATATGAAGGTAGTCGAGAGCTACACTGAAAACCCCGATGGCACTCAGACTCCGAACTACACCGAGCCTGATAAGGATTGGCTGGTCAAGACTCCCGATGTTGATGTCGAAATCATCCGTCAGGACCTGACCATCGAGAAGAGCGCAGACAAGACCGAAGCTGCTGTGGGCGACATCGTCACTTATCAGTTGAAGGTCACGAATACGGGCAACTCCACTCTGGAGAATGTGGTCGTCAAGGACCAGAACAACTTCATGGGTGCTCCCGTTGAGAACACGCAGGTCCACTTCGGCTATCGTGTCAATGATGACGGTACTTGGACAATTACCAGCCTTGGTGCCGGTAAGACCGTTACCATCACCTACAAGTACACGGTTGTTGCAGAAGACCTCGCAAACGGCAAGCTGGATAATATTGCTACCGCAACGATTCCCGCTCGCGAAGACCCGACTATTCCTGAGAAACCTATCGATTCCAATGAGGTAATCGTACCGCTGTACTACAAGCACCTGACGATTGTCAAGTCTGCAGACCGCGACCACGCTTATCCCGGCGAAGTCGTCAAGTATCAGGTCACTGTTACGAACGATGGCACCGTCGACATGACGAATGTCACCGTCTCCGATAACACCAATGCTCTGGGCATGTTCATCATCGCTTCCGGTGATGGATATAGCTACAACCCCGAAACCAAGTTGTTCACCATCCCTGTTCTGAATGTTGGCGATTCCGTCACGCTGAACTACCTGTACATTGTACAGAATGGTGACCCGGATACCATCATCAATGTTGCTACCGCTCATTCCCCGAAGAATCCCGATACCGAGATTCCGGGCGACAAGGACATCACCGAGCCGTCTGACCCCGTAAAGGTCGATGTGCTGCGCGATGGTCTGAACATCGAGAAGAAGGCGGATAAGAGCTTCGTTGACCTGAATGGCGATGATGCTACCGTCACCTATACACTGACCGTCAAGAACAGCGGCAATACCAAGCTGACGAATGTTATCGTTACCGATACATCCAACGGCAATGGCACGGTCGAGTACACCGGCGACCTGATGTATGATGGCAATGGCAAGTGGATGATTGCTGAGCTGAACGCTGGCGAGTCCGTTGAAATCACCTATGTCTACACTGCGGTTGCAGAAGACATCGACCTCGAAGGCAGCAATATCGTGAATACGGCTGTTGCAGAGGGCAAGAACCCGGACGGCAAGACCGTTACGAGCGACCCCGACACTGAGACGGTTCATGTTGGTGAGATTCCGGAACGCGGCGAAGTGAAGGTCATCAAGACCTCTCGCGAGTCGAGTGCCATGGTCGGTGATACTATCCACTACACCATCTCTGCCACGAACACCGGTAAGCTGGCTGTTACGAACATTGTAGTCCGCGACTTCAATGATGGCGTTGGCGAAATCAACGCAGTCAGCTCCGATAAGTACACCTACGATGCAGCGGCTCACTCCTTCACCATCGCAGAGATTGCGGCTGGTGAGACCGTTGAGATTCCTGTCACCTACACCGTACAGGAAGGCGACAAGGGCACCGTAAACAATGCTGCTGTCGAGATTCCGGATGTTCCCGAAATCAAGAAGGAAGCAGACAAACAGGTCGTTAAGGTCGGTGAGGTTGTGACCTACACAATTACCGTTACCAATACGACCAACGAGACCAAGACGAATGTTGAGGTCAAGGATACGAACAACTTCACGGGCGTTATCACGCCTGCCGAGAACACCAATGTCGTAAGCTATGTTGGCGACAAGGTTTGGAACATCTCCTCTATCGGCGCTGGTGAGAGCGTAGACATTGTCTACACCTACACAGTAATGAACGAGGATACCCCGAACGACATGCTCGTCAATACCGCTGAGATGACTTACGTGACCGACTCCGGCAAGGTAACGATTCCCTCCAACGAGGTTGATGTTCCCATCATTCCCGAAGAGCCCACACCTGAGCGTGTTGGTCCCACCGTTGTAAAACAGGCTGACAAGAGCATTGCGAACATCGGCGATACGGTGCATTACACCGTCACCCTGCACAACAATGACACTGTCGACTATGTGGACGCAGCGCTGCACGACCAGAACAACTTCAGCGGCGTTATCACGAATGTGAAGAATGGCACTCTGGAATCTGTCTCTGCCGGTTCTGCAGTCATCAAGGTCGGCACTATTCCGGCTGGCAAGACTGTCACGGTAGAATATGATTACATTGTGCTGAACACGGATGCCGGTAAGGGTCAGGATACTTACAACGAACTGAAGAATGTGGCTACGCTGCATTACTGGTTCGCTGATGAGGATAAGACCCCGGAGAACGAGAAGACGAAGCCTTCTAATGAGGTCATCGTCAAGGTTCCCGGCAATGATGTTCCCGTTCCTGTCAACCCGCCTGAGGGCAAGCTGAAGGTCGAGAAGTTTGTTGACAAGAAGAGCGCTTCTGTTGGCGATATGTTGAACTACACCGTTAAGGTGTCTAATGTCGGCGATGGCGAACTGAAGAATGTTCTGATTGAAGACTTCTTCGATGGACACGGCAAGCTCAACTACATCCCGACTGTCGGTGTTGTAGTAAACGGTGATGGCACCTACACTATCAACAAACTGCCTGCCGGTACATTCATGGAGCTCCGCTTCACCTATGTTATCGTGGAAGGCGATGAGCCTGAGGTCCTGAACGCCGCTGTCGTCACGACACCGCCCGTTGACCCGCCGCTCGAACCCACCAAGACGGCTGACAAGAAGTTCGCATTTGTCGATGAAATCGTGACCTACACCATCAGCGTGTATAACCCCGATACCAAGGCAAAGACGAATGTCACTGTCAAGGATACCAATAACTTTGTTGGCAGCATCAATGCCGCCAATACAGACAAGTACACCTATAACGGCGATAATACTTGGACGATTCCGGAAATCGGAGCAGGGGAGACCATCGACATTACCTATACCTACACGGTACAGAGCAATGATGAGAAGCTCCTCAAGAACAAGGCTGATGTGATGTATTCCGAGAACGGCGATACCGTGAAACTTGATACGCCGACTGTTGATGTGGTCGTACCCGATAAGGGCACTGTCTCCATCCACAAGGAAGCGGACAAGAAGATGGCAAAGCCGGGTGAGGTCGTCACCTACAATGTCACCGTTACCAACAACAAGGGCTTCGATGTTCACGATGTTGTAGTAACCGATGCTAATAACTTCGCTGGTGAAATCACTGGCGTTGACGGCGCAGATTACACCTTCGAGAACGGCGAGTTCCATATCGCTGAGATTGCCGCAGGCGCTTCGGTCACTCTGACCTACACCTACACGGTTGAAATTGGTGATGTGCCTACTCAGATTCTGGAAAACATCGCTACGGCTGATGTTCCCGGAACGAACCCCGAAGACCCGAACAACCCCGGTCACGGTAAAGACCCGAACAAACCTATCGATAACGATGAGAAGATTCCTTCGAATCCTGTCGATGTTGAGGTTCCGGGTTCCGAGACCGAAACAAAGATTCCTGACCTTGTTCTGACGAAGAGCGTAGACAAGAGTGAAGCCGCTGTCGGTGATACCCTGAACTACACGATTACTGTCAAGAACAACGGTAAGGGCGATGCCGAGAATGTCATGGTCAAGGACTTCTTCGACGGCAAGGGCACACTGAACTTCGTGGCTATGGATGGCGTCACCGATAACGGTGACAACACCTACACGATTGCAAGTGTCAAGGCTGGCGAGAGCGTAACGCTTAACTTCACCTATGTGGTAGTTGACGGAGACGCACCTGAGGTTCTGAACGCGGCAGTTATCACAACTCCTGAGCCGCCTGCAGAAATTGTGAAGAGCGCTGACAAGCATATCGCCAAGGTCAATGAGATTGTTACCTACACCATCACGGTGAAGAACAATTCCAAGGACACGCTGACGAACCTGCTGGTAAGCGATACGAACAACTTCAAGGGCGAAATCGAAGCCAAGGATGGTAAGGGCTACACCTACAACGGTGATAAGACATGGACCATCGCAACGCTCGAATCCGGCAAGTCCATCGACATTACCTACACCTATACGATGCAGGCAAACGATGCTTCCGTCATCGAGAATACCGCCGATGTGCGTTATAGCCATAACGGTTCCGACTATGACATTCTGTCCAACCCGGTTGATGTTGAGAAGCCTGACGATGGTGTTGTCACCATCTTCAAGACGGCTGACAAGACCAAGGCTGAGCCGAATGAGGTCGTTACTTACACGGTTACGATTCACAACGGTAAGGATTACAACATCAAGAATGTCCGTCTGACTGACGCGAACAACTTCGCGGGCAAGATTGAGGGCGTTGACGGTGCTGGCTACAAGTTCATCAACGGCGAGTTTGTCATTGACAAGATTCCTGCTGGCGGTGACGCAGTGGTTCACTACACCTACACAGTCCAGATTGCCGATGTTCCGACCAAGATTCTTGAGAACGTTGCAACGGCTCATGTCCCCGGCAAGAACCCCGGCGACCCTGACGAGGAGATTCCTTCCAACAAGGTCGATGTTGAGGTTCCCGGTGACGGCACGCATGTTGATGTGCCGGAAGGCAAGCTCGAAATCGTTAAGAGTGTAGATAAGGCAGAAGCCAAGGTTGGCGATACGCTGAACTACACGATTACGCTGACGAATGTTGGCGGACAGGCAGTCAAGAACGCTGTCGTCAAGGATTTCTTTGACGGTAACGGTGTCCTGAACTTCGTTCCGATGGACGGTGTGACGGATAACGGTGATTACACCTATACGGTTGCGAATGTGGAGAAGGGTCAGAGCATTACGCTCCGCTTCACTTACACGGTCGTTGCCGGAGATGCGCCGATGGTCCTGAACGCTGCTGTTGTGAAAGACCCGACTCCTCCCGTTGACATCGAGAAGACCGCAGACAAGCATGTGGCGATGGTCGATGAAGTCGTCAACTACACCATCACGGTGAAGAACACGACCGATAAGGCCGTTACCGACCTGCTGGTCAGCGACACCAACAACTTTACAGGTGCAATCACTTCTAAAGACAACGCCAAGTACACCTACAATGGCAACCATACTTGGACTATCCCCAGCATCAAGGCTGGTGAGAGCATCGATATTCTCTACACCTATACGGTGAAGACTACCGACCCCTCTACGCTAGTCAACGAAGCTGATGTTCGCTACACGACCGATGACGGCGAGTATGTCATCAAGGCAGACCCCGTTGAAGTCGTTGTCCCGAAGGATGGCGAAGTTACGATTGTCAAGAGCGGTGACAAGAAGATTGCAGAGCCCGGTGAGGTCGTGACCTACACGGTTACGATTCACAACGGCAAGGCGCATGACATCACCAATGTTGTCGTAAGCGATTCCAACAACTTTGCTGGAACGATTACCGGCTCGAATGGTGTCGGCTACAAGTTCGTTGACGGACACTTTGTAATTGACAAGATTGCTGCAGGTGCAGACGCTGTTCTGACCTACACCTACACGGTGCAGGTGGCTGATGTACCCACTCATATTCTGGAGAATGTTGCTACGGCGCATGTGCCCGGCACGAATCCGGAAGACCCTGAGAATCCCGGCCACGGCAAAGACCCGGATAAACCGATTGACCCCGATACGGATATTCCGTCTAACAAGGTCGACGTGGAAGTCCCCGGTTCCGAAGTCGATACTAAGATTCCCGAACTCTCCGTCACGAAGACCGTCGATAAGGCTCAGGCTAAGGTCGGCGATACTCTGAACTACTCCGTCACCGTTAAGAACAGCGGTGCTGCTGATGCTGAGAATGTGGTCGTCAAGGACTTCTTCGACGGCAATGGCGTACTCAACTTCAAGGCGATGGACGGCGTTACCGATAACGGAGATAACTCCTACACGATTGCCGCTGTCAAGGCAGGCGAGAGCGTAACGCTCAACTTCAGCTATGTTGTTGTTGAGGGCGATGCTCCGCAGGTTCTGAACGCTGCTATCATCAAAGACAAGACGCCGCCTATCGACATTGTCAAGGGAGCCGACAAGCATATTGCGATGGTAGACGAGATTGTGACCTACACGATTTCCGTGAAGAACACTACCTCCGAGACTGTTGAGAATGTGAAGGTCGTCGATACCAACAACTTCAAGGGCAGCATTGAAGCCGCAAGCGCCGAAAATTACACTTACAATGGCGATAAGACATGGACTATTCCGACTATCGCTGCTGGCGAGACCATCAACATTACCTACACCTACACGATGCAGGCTGAGGATGCCACCGTCATTGAGAACGTTGCAAAGGTAATTTACAGCAAAGACGGCACCGACTACAACATCCCCTCTAACCCCGTTGATGTTGAAAAGCCCGACGATGGTGTTGTCACCATCCGTAAGGCTGCCGATAAGACGAAGGCCGAGCCGGGTGAGGTCGTTACCTACACTGTCACGGTGCATAACGGAAAGAATCACGACATCGAGAACGCTCGTTTGACTGATACCAACAACTTTGCTGGTGAAATCACTGGCGTTGACGGTGCGGATTACACCTTCGAGAATGGCGTATTCACCATCAGCAAGATTGCCGCAGGCGGTGATGTGGTTATCCACTACACCTACACGGTCGAAGTCGCTGACGTGCCCACGCACATCCTTGAAAACATCGCTACCATCTTCGTACCGGGTACGAACCCCGAAGACCCCGACAATCCGGGCCATGGCAAGGACCCCGAAAAGCCTCTTGACCCCGACACCGAGATTCCGTCGAACAAGGTTGATGTGGAAGTTCCGAACGGTTCCGAAGTTGATACCGATATTCCCGAACTGTCCGTAACGAAGTCTGTGGATAAACCCACCGCAAAGGTTGGCGACGCCCTGACTTACACGGTCACTGTCCAGAACAGCGGCAAGGCTGATGCACAGAATGTAGTCGTAAAAGACTTCTTCGATGGCAATGGCGTGCTGAACTTCGAGACAATGGCTGGCGTTACCGACAACGGCAACAACACCTACACGATTTCCACTGTTAAGGCAGGGGAGAGCGTAACGCTCCGCTTCACATATGTTGTAGTGGATGGCGATGCCCCTGTTGTTCTGAATGCGGCTATCGTGAAAGACCAGACTCCTCCGATTGATGTGGAGAAGGATGCCGATAAATATATCGCCAAGGTTACGGATGTTGTGACCTACACCATCACGGTGAAGAATACGACTGACGAAGCTGTCAACGATATTACGGTAACTGACCACAACAACTTTGCCGGTGCCATCACTGCTGAGAACACCGAGCGCTACACCTACAATGGTGACGGCACTTGGACTATCGGTCATCTGGATGCCGGTGAAACGCTCGACATCGTTTACACCTACACGGTGGAGACGACGGATAAGAGCGTCATGGAGAACACCGCAACCATCAAGTACACACACGACGGCGAACAGTATGAGATTCCCTCCAACACCGTTGATGTTGAGAAGCCCGATGATGGCGTCGTAACCATCCGTAAGGCGGCTGACAAGACGGAAGTTGAGCCGGGCGAGACTGTCACCTATACCGTGACTGTACACAACGGCAAGAACCACGACATTGAGAATGCTCGTCTGACGGATGCCAACAACTTTGCTGGCGAAATCGTGGGCATTGACGGTGCAGGCTACACCTTCAAGGATGGCGAGTTCATCATCGACAAGATTGCGGCTGGCGCAGATGTGGTTATCCACTACACCTATACCGCACAGATTGCAGATGTTCCCACCGAAATCCTTGAGAATATTGCCACTATCCATGTGCCGGGAACTAACCCCGAAGACCCGGAAAATCCGGGTCACGGCAAAGACCCGAACAAGCCTATTGACCCCGATGAGGATGTCCCCTCTAACAAGGTCGATGTGAAGGTTCCGGGCTCCGAAGTCGAGACAAAGGTTCCTGTCATTGAAATCACCAAGTCCGTTGACAAGGCAGAAGCGAAGGTCGGCGATACGCTGAACTACACTGTTACTGTCTCCAATAAGGGTAAGGCTGACGCGGAGAATGTGGTCATTGAGGACTTCTTCGATGGCACCGGCACGCTGAACTTCATCCCGATGGATGGCGTCAAGGACAACGGCGATAACACCTACACCATCAGCTCCGTCAAGGTCGGTGAGAGCATCGAGCTGCACTTCACCTATGTGGTGACTGTCTCCGACGCTCCGCAGGTCCTGAACGCCGCTGTTGTGAAAGACCCGACTCCGCCGATTGACGTTGAGAAGGACGCAGACAAGTATGTTGCAAAGGTTACGGACGTTGTGACCTACACCATCACGGTGCGGAATACCACGGACGAGACCGTCAATGACATCACCGTCTCCGACCACAACAACTTCTCCGGCAGCATCGATGCTGTTGGTTCTGACCGTTACACCTACAATGGCGACGGCACTTGGACCATTGGTTATCTGGATGCAGACGAGGCTATCGATATTGTCTACACCTATACGGTCGAGACTACCGATAAGAGCATCATGGAGAACACCGCAACCATCAAGTACACGCACGATGGCGAACAGTACAATATCCCGTCCAACACGGTCGATGTGAAGAAACCTGATGATGGTGTTGTCACCATCTGGAAATCTGCAAACAAGACTGTTGCAAAGCCGGGTGAGACTGTCACCTACACCGTCACGGTACACAATGGCAAGGACCACGATATCCAGAACGCTGTTTTGACTGACGAAAACAACTTCTCCGGAAGCATCTTCGCAGTTGAAGGCGCAGGATATCACTACGAGAACGGCATGTTCACCATCGACACGATTCCTGCTGGCGGCGATGTGGTCGTCCACTACGCTTACACCGTTGGTATCGCTGATGTGCCCACGAACATCCTTGAGAACATTGCGACGATTCATGTTCCCGGTACGAACCCTGAAGACCCGGAGAATCCGGGACAGGGTAAGGACCCGACAAAGCCGATTGACCCTGATACGGATATCCCGTCCAACAAGGTCGATGTGGAAGTTCCGGGTTCCGGCACGGAAACTGACATCCCGCTGGAAAAGAGCCTCACGATTGTGAAGAGCGCCGATAAGACCAAGGTCAATGTCGGTGAGACTATCAACTATCGCGTGGTCGTAACCAATACTGGTGAGGTTGACCTCGTCAATGTCTCCGTTAAAGACAACAACAACGGCGCAAGCCATATTGTTGCTACAAGCGGCGACGGATACACCTACGATGATGCAACGGCAACGTTCACCATCGACCGTATCCCTGTTGGCGAATCCTTCACGCTGACCTACTCTTATGTCGCAGTTGACGCGGATGCCGGACACGATGTCATCAATGTGGCAGTCGCTAAGGCTCCGGGTCAGAACCCCGAAGACCCTGAGAATCCCGGACATGGCAAAGACCCGTCCAAGCCGATTGACGAGGATGTTGAGAAGCCGTCCAATGAGGTCAAAGTCCCCGTTGTGAAGCCCTCTACGCCCGTCACTCCTGACGAGCCGAAACCCACTCCGACTCCCAGCAACCCGACCAATCCTACTCCGACTCCTGTTCCTTCTGAGAAGCCGACGAACCCGATTCAGGGTATTGTCTCCATCATCACTGGAAACAAGAAGACCGGCATTGGATTTGTGCAAGGTATCGCTGGGCTGGCAGCGGTCGTCGGTGTCGGACTGATTGCTCTGGTGGTTGTAAACCACAAGCGCAAGAAGGACACGGATAACGACGAAGACAAACACAATAACGAATCCGCTGAATAAGCGGTGACAGAAAAGAGCAGTAGCTTGAAAGAGCTGCTGCTCTTTTTTTGTGTCATTAAACAAGGCAGAGAAAACGGAAGCTTTCTTCCGCTGCAACACAACAGAAAACGAATGCAAAATCCAACGTTTATCTGCCAATAACGAACAGATTTTTTATATAGAACGCTGTTGACCACTTGTGCGAAGTGAGTACCATAAAAGATACGATATTCATGCTCTGTACACATGAATTCAACAACCACAACACATTTCCAAAACCACGTAAACCGACCACCCTCGATTTTAAATATGTAGACTACATAGAGAAGAACTCGTGGGTGGTGTTTTTATGCGATATAAAACGCATTGACTTTGCTGAAAAGCGTGGTATAAAGCGCTAAAAACAGCGCCTGCAATATTTTGGTATACTTCTTGCTTTGCAAATGAGGCTGCACACTTACGAGCGGACAAGAGTGTATATAAATCCGTCTGCGGATATCGCAGAAAAAACTCGCATAGTATAGGAGGACACTATCATGCAGAAACCCCGTAAGCGGTTTTTGAGTGCGATTGTGGCCGTCGCTATGTGCCTGTCTCAGTTTGCACCCGTAGCAGCATACGCTGCTGAGAGTGCGGGAAGCGGAATCACCCAGAGTGAGGAAGCTCCCAAGGAGACGGCACCCGATGCGGCTTCTACCGTCAGCTCTTCCGCTACAACCACTGCGCCCGCAAGCGATTCTGCTGCCAGTTCCAATGCCGCGTCAAGCGACAATAAGGCTCCGGCTGAGAATGCTTCCGAGGCTACAAGCACGGCAAGCGCCGATTCAAACACGGCTGTCGTTGATAAGACGGCAGCTCCCAGTGCAGATGAAAATTCTGACAGCACCGCTGCACCGAGCAGCACTATCAGCGAAGCAGCACAGGCGTTTATTGATGCGGCTAACGCCCTTGTAAGCCGCAAAGATGAAATCCTGACCGCTGCAAACAATTTTGGTCTCGCCAGCAAGGCATGGCAGGCTGACAAGGAGAACGCGGTTCTCGATGCAATGGTTACACGCCGCTCTGAAGAGCTGGACGCTGTATACAACTGGGAACCCGTCGAGGATATGTATTATTCTCTGAGCGAGGATGAGCAGGTTGCTGACCCCGTTATGAGTGCATACCTTGACATGTCTGACCTGTATATGCAGGTTTGTGACCGTCAGGAAAACCCCGTCGACAACAGCGGTGTCAGCGCGTTTGATGGCGGCGGTGCTACTACGGTTGTTGGCAACTTTCAGGCAATCACTGCTGCCGAGACCGGTAAGCAGATTGCTGCAGGCACCAGCATCCAGTACACCAAGATAGGTGGTCAGGACAATGTCATCCGTATCCTGCCCCAGACCGTCACTTACACCTATGGTGACTCTTTCAAGTCCAACGGTCTGACGGTCGAGTACAGCACCTCTGATTCCCGTTCCACTCAGGAAATCGAGAAGGATATTCAGGCTGCTATTGACGGTCTGAGCTTCATCCTGTACGCTCCTGCCGATGGCGACGGTCAGAATCCCACGGATGTCCACTGCAATGCCGGTACTTATCCGACCTATGTGGACACCGGTGCTGTGAGCGTTACGGTGAACGGTCTGAACTACACCATCATCGACGGTTCCAACTTGGATTCTTCCAAGAACATCCGCAACGATGCAGGCGTGACCATCAACAAGCGCCAGATTTACATTGTCCCTCATACCACTTATGTGACGAAGGGCAATACCATCAGCCAGATTAACTACACCGTTATGGATACCAACGGTGGTCTGGTTGACGGCGACCTGCTCCCGGCTGATGTTCTGACCACGGAAAACTTTGATAAGGACACCACAGGTTCTTACAAAATCATCCTTGGTTCCTCTGCTAAGAGCAATACCAACTACAATGTCGATATTCAGGCGAACACCGGTGATGTTTACGTTGTAGTTTCTGAACGCACTCTGACGCTGACTCCTGTCTTCGTCTTCAAGGGCAATGACGGTGTTACCACGACTGGCGCAAAGGCCACTCGTCAGTATGGTCAGGTGAACCCCGCAGTTGACTTCGTTATCACCGGCTGGTCCGATGCTGATAAGACCAACTTCGAGTACAAGACCAACAACGAGCACAAGTCTAACGCTGTTGCTCTGAAAGAGATGCTCGGCTTGAGCGGTGAGCCTACCGTGGTTCTGCCCAGCATCACTTCCGCTCCCGGTGGCTACACTGTCACGATTGGCAACATCCAGACGGATGCACCCATCAACGGTTATAACATCCAGCTTGCGACCGCGACATTTGAAATCACCAAGCGTAATGTAACCATCACCAACGACCAGATTGATGCCATCTACGGTGAGTCTGAGAAGAGCAAGTCTTCTACCATCACCTTTGATGCGGTTTCTTACAACGGTGCTGCTCAGGCAGTTTCTTCTGAGAAGCGCATCGTTCCCGGCAACACCATCACCGCTGATGATGGTGTGAACCAGTTGGTTGCGATGGTTCTGACCACCAGCCGTCAGGACCCCGACAACAAGAATGTTGGCGAGTATCCGATGTCTGTTGAGGTTCCGCCCGCATGTACTGCTTACTATGATGTCAAAGTCATCAACAGCAAGTACATTATTCATCCCGCGATGCTGACTGTCACGCTGAGCAACCTGTCTGCTATGTATGGTGCTGCTCGCAACGGCAAGATTGAGTCCATCGACGGTTTCAAGTGGAACGATACTCAGGATAGCATTGGTCTGACTGATGCTAAACTGAACTTCACGATGGTCGATGCTGCCGGTAATAGTGGCACTCCCACTACTGCCGATGTCGGCGAGTATAATGTTACCGCAAGCGTTCAGGGCGCTTCTCAGGAGCGTTGGTCTTCTGACTGGGACCCCAATGCCGATGGCAAGAACTATGACCGTTACGACAACTACCTCGTTCGCTTTGTTGACAGCAAGCTGACCGTCACCAAGCGCCCCATCGCCATCAATGTGATGGGTGGTCAGACGAAGGTCTACGGCGACAGCGATGCCAAGGGCGGCGTTGCTTTCACCCTCGACCCCGTCAACGGCAAGGGCGGTCGCGTTGGCTCCGACTTTGCTGGCTGCGTTGTGACCCGTGAGGTCGGCGAGACTGTCGGCTCTTACGCTTACAGTGATGCACAGTTCCAGAATGCAGAGATTGCTAAGAACTACGACATTACCTTCAACGCTCCCGACAAGTACACCATCACCAAGCGCACTCTGACCATCACCGTTCCGAACCGTGAGCGTCTGTATGGTTCCGAGAATCCCAGCGATGCTGACATCACCGGCGCACTGGAATACAAGAACTTCGCAAGCAACGACGAAATCGGCATCCATGATACCGTTGCTTCTCTGGGCGGCACTGTCACCATCAAGTATGGCGTTGACAATACCGTTGGTAAGCTGACCGGTGTCGGCACCTATCCCATCGTTGTTTCCGGTTACACCAGCCCCAATTACAACATCGTTTATACCGGCACCTACAGCGATGGTACGAGCGGCACGCTGACTATCAACGCACTGCCTGTCACCATCAAGGGTACTACCAACAGCGTCCGTAAGTACGGCGTTGCCGGTAAGAACACACCCAGCTATGCGCTGTATGACGAGACCGGCTCTCAGGCTATCAATGTGGTTGACCCGCAGGGCAGCCCGCTGAACATCCACATCGACCTGACCAAGTGGGAAGACCCCACCACGGTTGTCGGCAACTATGAGGCTACCATCTCCTATGATGAAAACCCCAACTACATCGTAACGATTGCTCCGCAGGCTACGTTCCAAGTCACCGAGGCTGATGTCTCTGTTACCTTCAACGCCCTGCAGACTACCTACGGTGAGAAGAAGCCCGACACCATCGCCAAGGAAGTTTCCGTCAATGTGAACACCTCCGATGGTACTCAGATTTACCACGATGGCGAAACCGTCAACATCAAGATGGACGGCAAGGATGTTTCTCTGGGCGTTGTTCGTATCGCCGTTGAGGCTACTGCGAACGCTTCCGGGCTGTACGATGCAGGTTCTTACAACCTGACCTTCCGTCTGGATAACCAGCCCACGAACAGCGTTAAGCTGTCTGAGCCCGATGGTAAGAACATGCTGATTGTCCATCAGATGCCTCTGACCATCACTCCCCGCTATGGTCTGTCCAAGACCTACGGTGAGACTGACCCCAGCTTTGCAGTCAATGACACCTATGTTATCTTTGACTACAATACCACCAGCTTCGCAGAGCCCAAAGCTGACTTCGCGCAGGCTCGTCTGAGCCGTGAAGCAGGCGAGAACGCTGGCACTTATCCGATTTACAGCGGTGACATCTTTGAGCAGCCGATGGCGAAGAACTATCGCATCAGCTTCACCAATGACGTCCGCTTCACCATCAATAAGCGCACTGCCGTTATCAACCTGCTTGAGACCGAGAAGACCTACGGTGAGACTATCACTTCTATGAATGTGAAGGATTACATCAAGGGCGGCACCGGTCTGCTGGACGCAACTCCTGAGCAGGAAGCTGAAAAGGCAAAGATTCTGAAGGGCATTACCCTGACCTCCGGAGCAACTTCTGCATCCGCCAGTGTTGGCTCTTATGCTCTGAAAGCTATCTACGCACAGCCCGCTAACTACGACCTGACGGTGATTGATTCTACTATCACCATCACTGCTCGTCCCATCACCCTGACCTTCAAGAACTACGAGAAGGATTACGGTGATGTTGACCCCGCGTTCTCCTACGATGAGATTTCCGGCAACATCTCCAATGATGGTCTGAAGAAGAACACCTTGGAACTGACCACCGGCGCTCTGAGTGGCAGCCTGACCCGTAAGGCGGGTGAGGATGTCGGCGAGTATCCCATCAGCTCTACGCTGTACAACAAGTATGGCAACTACGAAATCACCATCGTGACCGGTTCCGGCACATCTGTGAATGTCGGTTCCTCCACCACCGAGCCTGAGGCTCTGGAAGTTGCTACCCTGACCATCAAGCCCGTGCAGGTCACCTTCACGGTTGCCGGTGGTTACAACATGACCTACGGCGGCACTATCCCGACCTTCGGCTACACTGTCACCGGTCTGAAGAACAACGACACGGTTGCTTCTGCTTTCGCAGGTGCTGCTGTGTACAACATCAAGAATGCGGATGGTTCTCTGTCTGAGATTCCTGCACGTCCCGATGCTGGTGATTACACTATCACCATGAGCGGCTTGACCAACAAGGGTGCGAAGAACTACGACCCGATTGTCTTCGTCGATGGTTCTCTGCATGTCGATAAGCGCGATGTTATCGTGGTTGTCGATGCTGGTCAGAAGAAGGTCTACGGCGAGGCTGACCCCGAACTGACTTGGACTGCTACCGGTGACGGCTCCTACTATGTGAGCGAGGATGCCGGTGACCTGTCTGGTCTGAAGGTTGTCCGTCCCGATGCTGGCACGAGCGCAGGTGAGGATGTCGGTATGCACCCGATGATTATCGAGGGCACTGATGACAATTTCAACATCACTCGTGTGAACAATGACTTCGAAATCACGCCTGCTACGCTGCGTGTCACTCTGGCTCCCCAGAGCAAGATTTACGGCGATGAGAACCCGGTTCTCTCCGGCGATGACCTGATTATCGACGGCTTTGTCACGAAGCCTGTTAAGGGCAACACGACTCCCGATAACACCGGCGTTCTGAGCAACGCTAACCTGACCTTCAACTTCACTGATGCTGAGGGCGCTCCCGCTACGGTCGCTTCTCATACCGGTGTCGGCAAGGTCGTTCCCGCTGGCGTTGAGAATGTTGCTGCCAACAACTACATCTTCGTTTACTCCGCTGCTGACTTTACCATCAACAAGCGTCCCATCACGGTCACGGCTAAGCCTCAGACCTCTATCTACGGCGATGATGTTGCTGTTGAGGATTGGTCCGATTACGGCACCGTGAACATTCTGGAATACACTGGTGACACTGCCAAGGCAGCTCTGGTCAATGGTGATATTCTGGAAGGCACGAACCTGTGTCTCGTCACTTCCGCAAGCCATGTCGGAGGCTATGACATCGTTCCTTCCTTCTCCGGTCTGGCTCACCGCGTCGGTCAGGCTTCTTATCAGGATTATCTGGTAACTGCTATGAACGGCACTTACACGGTCACTCAGCGTCCTCTGACTTGGACCATCGGTACTGTCGGTTCCGTCTACGGTAACGATATGGCTGAGCTGAGCAACACTCTGACCTACACTGGCGATGCCGATAAGAAGACCATTGTGAATGGCGACGACCTGAAGGCTGTCATCAGCATCACCAAGAAGGATGTTGAGAATGCAAAGGCTGAAGAGATTTCTATGAAGTCTGCTGATGGCGCTGCATCTCTGGTTGCCGAGAGCGTGCCCGAGTCCGTGAAGGACTACGGCGCTTACGATATGGTCGGTTCTTACGACAACGATGACTACCTGATTACGATTGTCAATGGCGTCTACACCATTGGCGAGCGTCTGGTCGAAGTCACTGTCACCGAGCCGAAGGATATCGTTTACGGCGACACCACCAACCCCGACTTCACCGTCAACGCTGTTGCTACCAACGGCGACGGCACGCACGGCGCTGCTGTAAAGCCTGATTCTCTGGGCCTGAAGATGGCGCTTGTTTATACTCCTTTCGAGAACGACAAGACCACCGACAATGCACAGACTGCTCCCTTGACTGCTGATGCAAAGGCGACTCTGACTCCTGACATCGCAAGCGGCGATGACGGCGTGGAGAGCGACAGCCAGTTCAAGACTGAGAATGTCAAGAACGCTGGTACTTACACCTACACCGTTTCTTCCGACTACGATGCTGCTGTTGAGCAGAACTACGCAGTTACCATCAAGGTTGTCGATGCCGATAAGAACGAGGCTGATGGTCAGTTCGTTATCGCTCGTAAGGACCTGACCGTGACCCTCGACCCGAACCCCTCCACTAAGCTGTATGGCACCAAGACGGTTATTCCCGAAGTCAAGACCAGCGGCTACGCTTTCGACGAGTCTGTCGAGACCGTGAAGCTGCCTGCCTTCGAGCTCATCGTTGCTTCCAGTGTGGATGGCATCTTCGGCAATGTGGGTCTGACGAAGGACGCCTTCAAGTATGTTGGCGGTTCTTACGACAACTACAATTATCTGCCTGCTACCGGCGACCTCGAAGTCAAGCGTCTGAAGCTTGATGACGTCAAGGAGCCCATCACTATCACCGGCACTGTGTTCGATGAGAAGACCAGCAAGAATGTCGAGGTCACCAAGAACTTTGGCGATGACCTGTCTAAGCTGTACTTCAACTCTGTGGTTGAGGTTGCTGCTCCCGAAGGCTACGCCATCGGCACCAGTGATTCTCTGACCGATGCTGATTGGGCTGAGAAGATGGTCATTTCTGATAACGGCACGAAGGTTACTTCGGACTTCTATCTGATTGACCTCACTACCGGTGCAATCACCAGCGTTGGCACTGTAACCTCCTCCATCGATACCGTTGTTCCTGTAACCGTTTCCGCTTTCACCGCGAATGCTGTGGATGCTGCTACCAAGACCGACCTGATGAACGAGAAGTTCACCAAGTTTGAGACTGCTATCAACATCTTCATCACCGGCGAAGAAATCGGCAAGGCTCCTGTCAAGGAAGACGACAAGAAGACCGACGATACCGAGAAGAAGGATGACGCTGACAAGAAGGACGAGACCGAGAAGAAGGACGAGACCACAGCGGGCGATAAAACCACTGATGAATCCAAGAAGGATGAGACGGTGGATAAGTCCGAGGCAGAGACCCAGCGTGTTGCTCACGGCAAGCCCACCAAGGACAAGACCGAGAAGCAGTCCGTCGTTGAGGTCAAGGCTTCTGTCCCCGCCATCTCCAAGCTGGACGGCGAGTACAACTCTGGTGTTGCCAAGATTCAGTATTACAAGGTCAATGGCACGAACATTGTCAAGGATACTGAGGGCAACTACACCTTCGATGAGTCCAAGTTTGAGACTGTCGATGTGAAGAACATCAGCAAGGATAACGGTTATGTTTCCTTCAACCTGAGCCCCGACTGGACCGGTTACATTGTGACCCGTACCGTCGATAAGGCTGGCAACTATGGCGATGTCCGCGTTATGTCTGTCAAGCTGGAGAACCCTCCGGCTCCTGAGACTCCTCGCGCTACCGCTACTCCCGCACCTGCTGAGGAGAAGCCCGCTCCGAAACTGATTGTTGCGGCACAGGCTCCCACCGGTGTTGGTCTGAGCGCTAACATCGTTATCCCCGTTATTGTCGTCGTTGCTCTGATTGCCGTTGGCGCTGTCGTCATCGTCAAGAAGAAGGGCGGCAAGAAAGAGGAAGCTGCCGAAAAGACCGAGGATAAGCCTGAGGAGAAATCCGAGGACGAATCCAAGGAAGATAAGCAGTAATTGGTCTGACGCCTACGATAAGTAAGGCTATCACCCAATAAGCTGAGCACCCCGTGGGGCAACCTGCGGGGTGCTTTTTTGTTTGAATTTTCATGAATAATCGTGATTGACTAAGTGGTAATACTGTGGTATAATAGGTGTATGCAAACGAGGGACATCTCTTTGCTATAACGCAAGAAAATGAATGATACAAAGGAGAAAATATCATGAAGAGCAAAATGACCATGAAGAAGGGTGCCGCGCTGTGCGTGGCTGCTGTGATGGCTTGTGCCGCGCTTGCCGGTTGCAGCAAGAAGGATGACTCTGCACAGAGTGGTGCGAGCAGCGCCGCCACAAGTGAGTCCTCTACAGAAATTCTGGACAACAGCAAGCTGACGGAGATGCCGGACGGTGTCACGCTGAGTGAAGACCAGATGAAGACTACGATGAGCGCGTATGCCGCCTACATGTCTGAGGCGCTGGCTGCTGACGGCTACACCGTTACGGTCCGCTACGACGATGACGGTGTCCATTTCGATGGTTCCAAGACCGCCGATGACGGTTCTACCGTTGAGATTCCGGACCTGTCCAAGTTCGACGACCTGAAGTCGGCTTTTGCTTACCTGTACAACTGCGGTCAGGCTGACGCTGAGGGCAACCTGCTGGTTTCCACTTCTGTGTCTGCTGAGGAAGCTGCTGCACAGGAAGCCGCAAGTGGTGATGCTGACGCGACTGCCGATTCTGAGGATACCGATTCTGAGGATACCGATTCTGAGAATACCGATGCAGAGAGCACCGAGGCTGCCTCCGAGGAGACTACTGATGAGGCTCCTTCCGAGGATACCAGTGATGCTGCCGCTGACGCTTCTGCTGATGCCGAGGTCCCCGCTGACGAGACTGCCGTTGGCTGATTGACGCAACCTATCTAAAGGTTTCACGACAAGTGTAGGGGACAGAGACATGGGAGACAAGAAGGTAGAAAAACGTTATGTAGCCACGAAACGGATTCCGGAGTATTGTCCGTTCGGCTCTGTCATGACGCTGGAAGTTGACAGCGAAAATGACGCCCCGGCGGTCTACGGTCGTGTCGTTGGCTTCCAGTATGAAGGCTCTGACGAAATCATCTCGACTATCGAAGGCGATGGGCAAAAGTCGAAGGACGAGCGGGTCTTTGACCGTCTGATGTTTGATGGGTTCCTCGTCAAGCACAAGACAAAGAAAGACCTTGGCAAATACGGTCCTTGTAATGTGACGGAATATGCAATTATGTATGAGGCGGAAGACTCCACCAAGCATAAGAACACGAGAGTGCATGGCATCCCGTCACCGAAAGCCGGACGCTTCGTATGCTTGTTTGAGCTTTACATGGTCACAGAAATTGGGGGAGAGGTCTTTGAACGGTATCTGACCATCGAGAAATCGACCCCTCCGGTGTTCCGATTCGTGACTACCGATTTTTACAGCAGCGTGAGTACCATCATTACAACGATGCTGTGCCGCAACGAGTGTGGATTCCAGATGCTGGCGGACGACAGTAACATGAACCGATGCATGGCGAAGTTCTATGACTCGTTTGGCGAAAAGAAGAATATCATTTTCAACAACACCAAGGACCTCCTTGATACCATCATCTCTGTGAAACTCGTTGATGTGAAGCCGATGGAGGTTGCCGAAAACGCTATCGCAGGATAACAAGTCAGCATGGTGCAAACACCATGAGCAAGGCTAAATTTCATGTGCTTCGAAAGGATAGAGACGCTCTCCCAAAAGAAGTAAAGGGAATTTATAGCGGAGATGAATTTCCCGAATACAAGAATGCGAACACCTTGACAATTGGCGGAAAGACCTACATTGAAGGGCTGGACTATGAGGTCATTTCGTCAGGCAAACACACAAAAATCGAGGTGTGTCCGGCTTGTAAGAAGTTGTCGATTCTATATGCCAAGGGCATGTGCAAAGCATGTGCGCAAAGGACATTGTATCGGCATACGGAAGCAAAGCCAGAAAAAGCAGTAGAAACGCCCAGCCTGCTACACGAAGCGAATGTCGCGTTCCGACAGAAGTGGCCTGTAAACATCATTTGCGGGTTGGATAGGATTCGATATGACATCGACAACTATCCTTACACGAAGAAGGAAGAAACGAAAATCGTGAACGCCATCATGAAGATTGAGGACAAGACCATCACAGACTATCTCCTCAAACACTACAAGGATGGTGTACGATATTCCGATATGGCGACCGCTAAGAACACCAGCAAACAAAACGAACACGGATTCGGGAAACGCCGCCTTGCCTATGTGCGGAGCATCTTGAATCAACAAGGACTCCTAAAAGGGTCACGAAAATAAAATTCAGCACCCGTGAGCAGCTTAACCGGCTGGCTTGCGGGTGCTTTTTGTTTGGCAGGGAAGCGCAGGATTGTGCTTCCAGAACGAAATCAAAACGAAATCATAGCGAAAAGAAAGCGAAAAGAATTTACCGAAATATGTTGCAGATAATTGCGAACTGCAGATAATGAGAGATAGGAAAGGAAAAAGCACCGTGCCTCGTATAGAAGCAGCGATGCTTTCGTTCTGTTCTGATGTTAGCCCTCTTGCTCTGCGTTAAGCCCTTTCAGTTGGTCTTCGGCCTTTGGAATGAAAGAGTTGTAGTTGAGCTTGTTGGGAACAGGGTTTTCGTTATTATAAAAGGTGTTTTTGGTTTTAAGGATAAGTCTTGCGGCAGTAGGTTTTACCTTGGAAGCAATATGTTTCGAGTTGATAATTGCTTCGGAAATGTCATCCAACGCATCGGGGCCTAAAGAGATAAGGAACGCTGCAAATTCCTGTGCATAGAGGTCGGCAACCGTTTGAGGCACAGCGGCTTCCTTTGAAACATCGAGGTCATAGCCAAAAAGGTAGCAAAACTGAGCTAGATAGGAAAAATAATAGGACCCGAATCGCACATTTGGTTGAAGGAATGTTTTTTGATAAGCACTGACAGGCATACCGAGCAAAGGGGCATACTCCTCTACAGAGAGACCTAATTGAAGGCGCTTGTACTCTATTAAAGCGTTCAAATACTTAGCGGTTCTTTCCGTTTCCGGCAGATAGCGACGAGCCTTCTCTTGAAGGGCAGAAAGCATTTCCTGCCGTTCCTTCGGAGATTCGGCATTCATCTTGCTGTGTAAGCCTTGAAGGTCAAAGACATCATCAACCTTATTACTTGACAAATTCTGTATGTTGTTATCCATCAAAATTCCTCCTGCATATCGTCGGAAATCGAGATTTCTTTATTTTTATAATACCATAAAAACGCAACAAAATCAATCATAAAACAGCAAATAAAGGAGAATGACAATGGCAGCTATCATCTATCTGGATATCGCAAAAATGCCGGGCAAAGACGGGAATGTATGCGTTCACAGCTTTACCGTGAACCCGCTGGCAACGGATAACAAGTGGAAAGACAACTATGAAGTTGCAGGTCCTATCGATACAGCACGACTCAAAGTGGCAGAGTTATGCCGTGTTACGGAAGAGATTGAACTGCCGAATGGCTCTCAAATCGTTGTCTTCACTACGAACGAATCCGTTACGGAAGACGGCAACCGTTTTATCTCACGGCAGGGACAAGAGCCCGCTCAGAACACAGACCTGTGGCAAAAGCTCAAAGCACTGTGCCAGGAACGAGAATGGCAGATATCATTCGGCACGGAAGGCATCTTGTCTGAGCATGTACATGAGAATACTTGTGCATACATTTCGCACATGATGAGCAAGCTCGATTCTGTCGACCAGAATTCGGACTAAAACAAGTTGTTTATTCCTCAAATTTGTGGTATAATAGAGCCAAAGAAAGGCAGATATACTACACTAGAGCGAGGAAAATAAAATGGCTAAACCGACAAATTCAGAAAGAATATATTCGGATAAGCTCCCGATAGTGCTAAAACCTGTTGGCTGTTCTTATACAGATGCCGAATGGAAGCGATATATACGGCTTTTCCCGGCAAATGGCTGGGGCATAGCGGACGAGAAAGATACAAGAGATAATGGAAAAATCAGTGATATGGTAAAGCAAATCGCTGAAAAACACCCAAAGCAAATCAAAACAAAAAAATGCCTTTTGTGTGGCTGCATTGATAATGACACTTATAATGCTGCATGGGGTATGTGCAAAAGCTGCAATCATACCGTGTGGAGAAAAGGCAGAAGCAAAAGAAATGCGAAAGTAATAGACCCTCTTACCGGCAAAGAAACAAAAGAATGGAACCGTGACAAAGAGCAAGCCACTTGTGTTGAATGCGGTACGAAAGGAATTACGTATGTTTCTTTTTGCATGTGCTTACATTGCGGAAGAAACCAAAGCGCCCGTATACTGAGAATCGGCGGAAGAAAACGCAGACCCGCAACAGTGAGTCAAGTAGAAGTATACGAAAATAAACTAAATATGATATTCCCGAATGGACCGGATGAACTTCGAGGTGTAAAGCTCATTCGCTGCAAAAGACCATAAATTAGTTGAAAAGACATCCATCTGAGACGAAAATTGTATGCCCTGCACAAAAGCAGGGCTTTTTTCGCGCCATGAATCGAGATTGACTAAGTGTAAATAGTGTGGTATAATAGGTGTATCCTGAAAACGAGGATAACACTGAAACCCACACCAAAAAACAACACACAAACAACAAAAAGGAGAACCAACAACATGAAAGATGCTGCGAAAAAGTTCCGCAAAACCTGCGAGAAATGCAACAAGCCGTTCAGTGCGGCCTCTGAGGAGGAGACGCTGTGCCGTGAGTGCCGTATGCGCGAGGACTTCGCCAAGCGCCGTGCGGAGGACGAGGCAATGAAGGAAGCCCGCATGAAGGGTGGCGAAGCGTTTGAGACTCGCACCTGCGTCGACTGTGGTACGGAATTCATCATCACGAACCGTGAGCACGACTTCCTTGAGAAGCGCGGCTATTCTATGCCGACCCGCTGCCCCGACTGCCGCCGTCTGCACTGCGACTTTGTGAAGAAGGGGCTGGACAATATCGGCTTGGAGAGCACCTGTGCCGAGTGCGGAAAGCCCCTGCAGTTCACGAACCGTGAGCTGTACTGGTACGCTTCTCACAACTACAAGCTGCCGACTCGCTGCAAGGATTGTCGCGTGAAGCGCAATGAGCATTTTGCGAAGGTCGCTGCTCGCCGGGAGAAGACTACCGCAGAGGAGCAGACGAAGACTGTTGTTCAGGCTCCTGCCGAGACCACTGCTGTTGCTGAGACTACCCCCGTCGCCGAGCCCGCCGCACCTGTCGTTGAGACTCCGGCTGCTCCCGATGTCAATGTTCCTGATGTTCCCGCCGCCGAAGTAAAGGAAGAGCAGGGCGTGCCGATGCTGTCCGGCGATATGAGTGCCGAGCCTGCACCGGTTCCTGCCGAGAAGAGCAAGGACGAGACCGTCTGATAAGGCGGCTCTCAGAACAAAGACATCAAACTGACGGCAGAGCTTCACATTAGATGGGGCTTATGCCGAGAAAGGGAGTAAGTTTTGGATAATACCAAACTCAAGGCTAAAAAGCCTAGAATCAAAAAGTCTTACTCGAACAGCAACATCTTCCAGAAACTGATGGTAGATGATGTTCGCAGTAAGATTCTCTTTACCGTTCTGTGTCTGCTGATTTACCGTCTTGGCTGCGGTGTGACGATTCCGTTCGTCAATACGACGGCGCTCACGGCGATGTTTGGCAGCACATCGGTGCTCGACTACTACAACCTCGTTTCGGGCGGAGCGTTGTCCCAGTGCGCAGTATTCGCCATTGGCGTATCGGCATATATCAACGCAAGCATCATCATTCAGCTTCTGACAGTGGCTATCCCCAAATTGGAAGAAATCAGCAAGGATATCGGTGGTCAAAAACAAATCAACAAAATCACTCAGTATGTGGGCTGCGGGTTGGCGGCCATCACCGCTATCGGGTACTTCTTCATTATGAAGAACTACGGCGCGATGAAGTACACCTCTGGCATTTCACAGGTAGTTGAAGCCATTACGGTTATTGCCCTGCTCACAGCGGGCTCACAAATCGTTATCTGGCTTGGCTGGCTGATTGATGAAAAGGGTATCGGCAACGGTATTTCCCTTATCATCTTTACTGGCATCATTTCCCGCTGGGATGCTATCATCTCTCTGTTCAAGAACTCCATTGCTATGGCACAGGATAAGGGATGGTGGTATTATCTGATGATTCCTGGCGTCATCCTGTTCGTTCTGGCAGCAACCTTCTATGTGGTCTTTGCGAGCGATGCCGAGCGCCGCGTACCGGTCCAGTATGCCGGTAAGACGATTGGCAGTAAGTCTTCTGCGGGTCAGTCAAGCTACATTCCGCTGAAGCTTATCATGTCTGGCGTTATGCCTATCATTTTCTCGTCCACCATCTGCAGTCTGCCGTCGCTCATCACGATGTTCATGGACTACAACAAGCATCCGAAGCTGTATCTGGCTTTGGCGAGTTGGAATTCCCGCAACTGGGTCTATGATGTAGTGTATATCGCGTTGATTTTCGCATTCAATCTGTTCTACATCGACATCACCTTTGACCCCATCGAGATGGCAAACAACCTGCGTAAGAACGGTGGCAGCATCCCCGGTATTCGTCCGGGGCGTACTACGAGCGATTACCTGCGCAAAGCCTGTCATTCTCTTGCCGGGTCAGGCGCGTTCGTCCTCTCTGTGATTGCCTGTGTGCCGATTCTGGCAACGGCAGTCACGGGTCTGAATATGCACTTTGGTGGTACGAGCCTGCTGATTGTCACAGGCGTTGCCCTCGAAGTCATTGACTCGCTCAACAGCCAGCTGGTGGTTCGCCATCACAAAGGCTTTTTGTATTAAGGGGAGGGCAACATGGCTATCTATGAAATCATCCTGTGCGTGGTGATTCTGCTGGCTTCTGTTCTGGTCTGCGCCGTGACGCTCTCTATGGACAAGGCTGACAAGAACGCGCTTGGCGTTATCAACGGTCTGAGCGGTTCTATGATGAAGAACTCGAAAGACAGCAACAAGAACTCCGCAAACAAGCTCGTTGCGATTTGCACGGCAGTCCTGCTCGTCATCGCAATCGTGATGTTTGTGGTGAACGGTATCGGAGGGTGAGCACGATGAAAGAGAAACTGAAAAAGGCTAGGGAGGCAATCGTTTCCTTCGTGAAAGCGATTCCCGGCTTCATCAAGAAGACCCCCACGATGCTGCGCAACCTCGTGGTGCCGCGCAATGTGACGTGGCCCACGATGCCGAACACGTTCCGTCGTACCGGCGCGGTGCTGGCTGTCAGTGCCGTGTCTGCCGTCATCATCGGTGTGATGGATGCAGTCTATGGTTTGCTGCTCCACATCCCGTTCATGTTCGGCTAAATGTTAATCGCCCCGGCAGGCTCTCATGTCGCCGGGGCTTTTTGAGTATCTGCAAAGGAGAAACAAATGCGTAAGAAACTTGCAGCAGCACTTGCTGTTATGGTGGTTGCAAGCGCCTGTCTGACGGCTTGCAGCAAAACGGACACGGATGCAGCGACCGCTGAAACCGCAACGGCAGAGACCGCCACGGGGGAGACGGCGGCGATTGAGTATGACTTGGGGCTGGACGATGACGGATACTTCCGCAACGTGACGGCGTCCAAGTACATCAAGATGCCGAAAAACTACGAGAAGTACACGGTCAGCAAGGATGTCTACACCGTGACGGATGACGCTATCCAGAAAGAACTGGACGCTTTCCAAAGCAATTACAACCTCACGGAAGAAGTGACGGGTCGTGCCGCGCAGAGCGGCGATGTTGTCAACATTGCCTATGAGGGCACGGTAGACGGTGTAGCCTTTACCGGCGGCACTTCGGAGGACTACAACCTCCAGCTCGGCTCCGGAACCTTCATTGAAGGCTTTGAAGACCAAATCGTGGGTCATAACGCAGGGGATTCCTTTGATGTAACCGTCACGTTCCCCGATGGCTACGGCTCTACCACAGACCGCACCACTGGCGAACAAAAAATTGAGCTCTCTAACAAGGAAGCAGTCTTCCATGTGACACTCAACAAGATTTCCGAATATAGCATGACCGATGCAGACGTTACCAGCATTATGAGCGGTAAGACCCTGCAGGACGGTACAGCCATTACGACTACTGCGCTTCTCCGCGATTACGTGGAAGAGAATCTGCGTCTGAATCAGGTGAGCAGCGACGTACAGCAGTATTTCTTGGACAACATGAAGGTCAAGAAAGACATCACTGACTTGGTCGATATGAACCTTACGACAAATCTGAACTATGTCAAGCAGGAAGCCGCAGCCTACGACATGGACCTTGAGACATTCGTTCAGACCTACAGCAACTATAGCTCCTCTGAGGAATACAGCGAGAGCCTCCGCTCTGACGCGGAAGATGGCATCAAGCTCAGCCTTGCAGCACAGTATCTTGCCGAAGAGCAGGGATACAAGCCTACGGAGGATGATGTGCGAGCTTATATTGGGACAAACTACGACTACGCCGCAGAGACCTACGGCAAAGGACCTCTGGCACAGGAATGCCTCTACAACAAAATCATGGGCAGATATTGCCTTGATGTGTATGAGCGTTCTGTCGCGGAAGCGTCCAAGTAATTGGGGGTGATACCCATGCCCAAGCGCCTTATCCCTTCAATTCCGGAAGAAGAGTCCTTTGAGCAGACGCTCGTACCGGAGCAGCAGCCTACACAGCAAACTGCTTATGAAGAGCCACAAGAGCAGGAATACGAACCGGAAGTAGACGAAACCGAGCTGGAAGACGATGAAGAAGATGAGCCGGTGTATGTGAAATCGGCAAAGAAGCAACCTAAGAAAGGGAAGGAGAAGCCTTCTATCTGGACGGTGCTGCTGATTCTCATCGCCATCGCTCTGGTAGGAATCCTCGGCTATATCGGCTACAAGGCTTACGATTATTACCATGTTCCAGCATACGAGACCGGCGAAATCTCGGACAATGAGGAAGAGCCGGAGGAGACCCCGCCGCCTGCTGTACCGGAAAGTGAGCCTACAACAACGGAAGACGAACCGGAAGCAACCCCTAAGCCTCCGTATTCCAAAAACCTTATCGGATATCTTACCGTTCCCGGCGTGGACGTCACCGAAGAGCCTGTTCTGCAGCATCCTACCGATGATAACTTCTATCTGACCCATAACGAATGGGACAGAGAAAGCATCTGGGGTGCATATTATGTCCCCTCTGAGTGGGACGTGAGCAGCGTAGATGATTTGTACCGTGTGACTATCATCTTCGGACACAGTAACGGCAACAGCTTGCATATGAAATTCAGCGTTCTGAAACACTTCAGAGATGTAAACTTCGCAAAAGAACACAGCTATGTGTATTTCACTGTCGGCGGGCATCAGACACGCTGGAAAATCTTCGCGGTGGCCGATTACCCCGTTGAGCCGACATATGTCATCGCAAACCCCGACGATGAGTATTTTCTTAATGAAGTCGCCAATATGAAGGCACTGTCCTACAACCAGTATGCTACGGATGTTGGGTTGGACGACAAGGTTCTCATCTTGTCTACCTGTTCCGGCGCAGATACCTATGAGACACGCTTCATAGTGTGTGCAAAACTCGATGCGACATTTTAACATCTGATAAAAAAGCGACCCTCTGATTTTTTCGGAGAGTCGCTATTTTTTGACGGAAAAAGAGCCCCTACCGCAGTTGGTAGAGGTTCTTCTCCACGCAGCCGCACGGGCTGCGACATTTTTAGTTTTTAGTAGCTGCGTAGGCTACGTTCTGATATTGACCCGGCGCGGCAATGCTATGACTAATTTCAATCTTATGCAATCACGCAGACTGCGACTTTAGAAAACTGCGTCAAGCTTTGCGCATACGATGTTCCAATCTTATGTAGCTGCGTGGGCAGCTTCATGGCGCGAGAGCGCACATCTCATCACAACGGTTTCAATCTTATGCAGCCCACACGGGCTGCGTCACCGTCAAAACTTCCCGGACCGCAGGTTACCTTGAGTTTCAATCTTATGCAGCCCACACGGGCTGCGTCGGCAATAACACACAACGACTACATTTCTTACATAATGTAGCATTGTGCATCTTGCTGTTTTTAGGTGCTGTAATTATAGTGCATTGCTAATATTTCATTGGCACCTACCTCCGTTTTGCTATGTTTGTTGGTGCGAAGCTCACGAAAATTTTGTGTTTGCTTACGGTTCGCACCGCTTTTTTCATCTGTACCAATTATCCCACATTTCACATTTGCAATCAACCTTGTATTGCATTTATTTACACTTTATACATAATGCAAAATACAAAGAAATGTTACCTTTCACCGTGAAAAGTGTTGCACGTTCGTGCGAATTGAGTAAACTTGAGATTATAAGGTCAAAGATATATCTAATAGCGGCGACTCCGAATTTGCGGATGCCGCTTTTTTGTTTTTAGAAAGGATAATAAAATGCTGAACAAGACTTTGCAGGCAGCCAACAACGATTACAATCAGGAAGATTTTGAGAACATAATTGAAATGTTTAGAACATACGAGACGCTTGTCTTGAAAGTGGAAAACGATATGTACATGCTACGCGAACCTTCCGATTTAGGAGAGGAGGCGCGGCATCACGCACGATTTGTGCTGTACAGCGACTATTTTGCGACCCAGTTGGTGGACTATGCTGTTGGGATTTCGGAGCGACTTGTTCATTTCTTTACCTTGACTGATGGATTTACTCATCCGCCGCTAAAGTGCGTGGAAGGAATCGAAAATCAAACCAATGATGAGATGCTGCAAACAGTTAAAGCCGCCATGAGCGGTGTTGGCGGAGAACTGTATGACCCATCTTGGAAGCTGTACATTGAGGCAGTTATCAGAGACTGTACAGATGCACAGGACGAAGACGAGCGGGAGGCAATGGAGAGCATCCTATATGTTGGTGTGTACATGATTGCGTATGCACTGCAGGAGACACGCGAGGATTTTGCAGCGTACAATAGCCGCGACAAGCAGGTTGTCAATTTGGCAAGGCTCGTTTTTAACGAGCTGCTTGGTGTGGCGACGAGCAAGAAGTATCCGTTGATGGGGTTCAAGGATGAAAAGTAAAAGAAAGCAAAGGAAAAAGAGCCCCTACCATAGTTGGTAGAGGTTCTTTCCCACGCAGCCGCACGGGCTGCGACATTTTAAGTTTTTGCAGTCATACAGACTGCGACGTGCGCTCGATTATCTGTGAGCGCTCAAATTCTGCCTTTCAATCTTATGCAGTCATGCAGACTGCGACACAGCGTTTTGTTGCTATACGGCAATAGGCTCGTCATTTCAATCTTATACCGTCACTCTAATTGTATGTCTATTTGCTACATTGCTAATATTTCATTGGTATTTACCTCCTGTTTTGTGTTTTTGTTTGTACTAATTATCTCACGTTTCACTGATATAATCAATCTTGCATAGCGTTTATTTACACTTTATACATAGTTCATCACAGCTAATTTTAACAGCATATTGCATTATAGCGTCAAAGTTACAGCATTTTGCTGCTATACGGCAATAGGTTTGTTTGACAAAAAGAGGTATAATATGAGCAACAAAAATCCGAAAATCAAAGGCATTCTCTTCAAGCACAGCGAAGATGACTATTCCATCTGGATGCCGGACCTTGCCAAAAATGAGGAAAAGAAAATCCTGCAAGCGCTGGTAGCCGCCTACGGCAACAATGGAACCTCCGTCCGGGGCACCAAAGAGGAAATCCTACAAGCCATCGCAGAGGACTTGTGACTCTTGCTGATTCGTGCGGATTGCATATCATTGGTCTTAGCGTTACTGCAACACAACAGAAAATAAGGAGAATTACCATGAAAAAATTAGTGGCATTTACGCTCGCTGCGGGAATGGTCTTGACCACGCTCAGCGGCTGTGCAGCCAAAAAGACGCAAGGCACAAGCAGCGGCGAAGCGACCAGCATTGTAGAATCTGAAGCAGAGGAAATTGCCGATACCGAGGATAAGAACGGTGCAAGCTCGGAATCGCAATATGATGAGCCGGACAATGTGGTTATCGAGTACGACGGGAGCAAACTCATCGATTTACCGACAGAAAGCATAAAAGTCACATTGCGTGGCAAGCAAATCCTGCCCGGCAGAGATACGGCGGAGACGCTGCAAGAGTCGTTTGAAAGCACTTTTGTAGACAACTCACGGTTTGCCATCAATCGTTGGAGTCCAGAATATGTTGTCGGCCCAGACGGAGAATTGACGGTTACGGCACATTCGGACGATTTCAAGACTGAGAACGAGCCAGATGTCAAAGATGTTATCCCAGATTCGTACATGTTCAAAAAGATGAGCGCCCTTTCACAGGAAGAGGGCACGCAATTCAGTTTCCTCAACTTGACAGAAGACTCATCTTTTGACATTGTCTGGCGCACAATGAGCCAGTACGGTGACCCGTATGAAGGATACAATTATACCAAGGAAACAGATGACGAGCGTGGCAGCCGCGCCGGAGTGCTGTGCTATCTCACCAAAGACGGGTATGATATCCAATTCAATTTTGATGGATTTGGGGAATATTTAAGCTCCGTCTTCATCTCATATACGCCTGGCGAGTTGTCTCGTCGAGAAGGGCTGGCGAGCCTGCAAGATAATCAATAGGGTATGCTCAACATGGAAAAAGAGCCCCTACCGTAATCGGGAATGTTATGAGGATTTATTTTTACGAAAGGAAAAATAGTATGAATAGAAAAATGATAAAAGCATTAAAAAACAAATATATTTATGTAGATATAGATGGTACTATAGCTGAATACCGATTTAATAACCACGTAAATGCAAAAGATGGAACTACTAACGGGCAAACTATGAAAGAGATAGAAAATCATATTTTCCTGTATAGTAGACCATTAAAAACAGTCATTCAAACGCTTAAAAGAGCAAAGAAAGAAGGCATTTGGATATGTGGTGCTATTATATCACCTGTGGAGTTACTTGATAAGATTGTATGGCTTGAGGAAAACTGTAAAGGTATTGAGTTCAATGGAAATTTTTGGTTTGTGCCAGAAGAATATTGGGATAATTTTCTTGAATATTTTGACCATAATAACAGCTTAGGGTACAAACTTGCTTCAAATGATACCTGTATTGAAACTAAATATGGAACAATTATGAAAGGCTCTAAAACTCGCATATGGGATTGGATTATAAGTCACAATTTTCACAAATTAGAAGAAACCGTATTTATTGATGATGTATTATCATATTTAAAACAGGCAGAAGAAAAAGGTGTTACAGCTTATCATATAAGTAGTTTTATTGAATAATTACATAAAAATAGAAGAACCGTGATTCTCTCCGAAAGGCGAGATAACGGCTCTTTTTTATTGCGTAGATATAGATAAAGTTGTATAATGATTATGTATAACTATAGACCGAGAACGTCAGCACTCCGACCAAAGACTACTGACGCTCCTTTAACTCAACGATACTTGCGTATCAATTCGTTATGTGTTTTACAAGGATTATTCTAATACAGGGAAGTCTCTCTGTCAAGATGTTTCAGACTATCTGCGTACCAAAATCGCTTAAAAATAAGCCTGGTATTTATCACAAGCTAAAAAGAAGGCACAATACGTCCAATACGCCCCGTGCAGACATCACCATCTGCATGGGGGCACTTTTTTTGTTTGCTGCACAGGAAAACTTGCGAAAATATGCGAACTGACTACAATAAACATATACGATTAGATATTAACCGAGGAGGGAACAAATTGAAACGACTTACTGCTTTTCTTCTCGCGGGGATTACTGTATTGTCCCTCACGGGATGTGTACCGAGATACGCAGATACTGCTGCTGTAGAACGGAGAAATACAAGACCGACAACGGTGATAACGCAACAGCCAACAGAAGCTATGACGGGAGAGAGCGCGGAAAGTACGCCTGTACCGACGGAAGAACCCATCATCGAAAAGCCGGAGAATGTGGTATTTGCTGAGAATAACACAGCGCGGATTCAGATGCCGAGTGATACACTGACGGTTACATTTGAAGGCAAAGACATCAAGCCTTGCAACGACTCTGTAGGGACGCTGCAGCAGGCTTATGGTGACCTGTTCACCGATAACTCTCACTTGAATTTCAGCCGTTGGGTACTGGAATATGCTATCGGTGAGAACCAAGAGCTCGTGATTCACGGGCCCGGTGGCATCTATAAGAGCGATGCTCTGCCGAATGCAAACAATATCATTCCTACCTTCTTCCAGTTTGGCGGACTGCGTAACCTGCAGGCAGAAGACGGCATCCAGTTTATGTTCCTTGGCATTACCGAAAACGCCACCTTTGATGATGTTCTGAAGACGATGTCTCAGTATGGCGAGCCTGTATCCGGCTGGAACTATGATGAGAAAGCCGCTGCCAAGAAAAACGACCTGACGGGTACGCTGAACTACTGGACGGATAGCGGTTACAACATTGAGTTTTACTTCGACAACTACGGCACAACTCTCACGATGGTGTCTATCGCGTATAATCCGGAAGAATTGGCAAATTTGAGCAAGTGAGTGCCGGTCACGAAATAGACCTTGCAGTAATGTGCGAATCGAAGTATAATGCTACTGTAATCAGAAAGAACTATCTTTCGCGAGGACTCCGTTAATGACGGCGTTCTCGTTTTCTTTTTGCACAAAAATCATTGCATAAGTGTGCGAACTTAATATTATAAAAGTGAAGGTAAAAAATGCGGCACTTATGCAATGGAGGACGAACAATGTACCAGAATATTGATAATATGATTTGTGATGCGGATAGCTGTGAAGCTGCGATATGTGAATGCAAAAGGATGCGAAAAGCAGATATAACGGCTGCAATTATTTGGGCTGCGGTTGCTGTATCCGCTTTTTTGTTAATTTTGTTAGATGCCATATTGGATATAAATATCGGCGATGTAGTGGCTTATATTCTTCTGTTTATGCTCATTGCTTTTCCGGGTATTTGCAGCACTATATACATGATAAAACACGGAACGTTTGGTATTTTTTTCGCAGTTACAAAAACAATTTTTAGAATTGCATATGACGTAACAATGCTTCCGTATTTCGGGTGGGTAATCTTGATTTTTACAGGCGCATTTGCATGTGCAGCAATGATATTTGGATGGATGTTTTTTGCCGTATATCCAATTATTGATATTGTGGGTTTATCAATTAAAATTCAAACACTTAAACACACAAAAGAAGCATACGCGCAATACATGGTGCAAATGCCAGAACAATAAGCACAACAAAAGGCTGCCGCCCATCACGGGCAGCAGCCTTCTTTTTTGTTTGGTGTCTATATCAGTCAATGCTGAGAGACTACAGCATACGCTAAATCTGTACCGGTGAGAGCATCCTCCAGAACAGTACAGGAATGTCTCATTTCACAACTTCGCCAATGTCGTCAGCAAACTTGGAGTCGCACATCATATAGTAGCTGACATCGCCATACTCCAAGCCGAGTTCTTTGGCATAGCTTTCGATGGTATCCAAAACCGACTTTTTTTCAAGCCCAAATTCAGAATGCAGGCGAGCAAACTCTTTGTCAGCAACAGATACGCAAGGACGGTTCGAAGCATCGTCGTCCTTATTCGTAAACATACCATCAAAAATGTCGTGCCCGGCACAAAGAGCAGTCTCGTTGTTCATCACATGAGCGATAACAACCGCCTTGCAATCGAAATCGGAGTCTTCCACAAAGAAATCAGAGGGTTTTCCGTGCCGTACAACGATGTTTTCGTAAATGTCACGAAGCTCGGCAGGAGCAGAGGGAGAGGTCAATGTTTTTTCGTGGTTCCGCATGAACGCGACAAACTTTTCGTCTGAAAGAATGTCGGTATAAAAACCCACACCGGTAACACGGACTTTGACCAACTTCTCGAAGTATTCGTTGATAGACTTGACTACCCTCTGACGGGCCTCCTCATATGCTTCCTTCACGCAAGCGACAGTGTAGAAGACAGGGAACGGCATGATGTCGACACCGTTGGCAAGGTTTCTATCCCGAATCGGGTCAATGACCTTATGCAGGCAAGAAACATGGTCGTAGATGTCCTGCACGGAGGTAATGTAGCTGGTGACATACAGCTCATCATTCTTGCTGTAATGTCCAAGGAGCCCAACATACAAAGTCTGAACAATCATCCTCTTGAGGTTGAACCAGCGAAGACGCAGGGGCAGGATGACATTCGCTGCAGAACCATCACCATGATACTCAAACGGCGCAGAGACCTTCTCAAGTGTAAACTGGTCGTCTTTATCACCGTACTTACTCTCAAAAAGGCTCAGCATAATATCCGTGGAAGTGAAAGGAATCGCCATCGGGATAGTCTCTTTCAAGAAGGAAAGGAACCATTCGATATTGCACCGCTGCCAAGCCGCATCATCCATGTGGGCACGGAACTTAGAGACAACCTTGTTCTCATCCTTGGTCAATTCTTCGTACCCACAAGCCACACGGAATTCATCTTCCGTAACCATGTCCGTGGCACTGGCAAGCTTCCGAATCGTGTTCTCCGTCGGCTGAGACTTGGCATTGCCACTGAGCAGAGAAGCAATGTAGGAGCGGGAAAGCCCCGCTTCAAAAGCAAACTTTTCCTGCGACTTCGTACCCATCGCTCTGCGGACGAGCTTTGCCATGTACTGAGCATTGAAGCCGGAGCTGTCAACCTGTTTGTCATCCTTTGCCTTGGCAGCAGAAACATCCCAGCCGGTGATGAGGGAATAGCCGATATCGTTCAGAGAGTACAGGACGTGTCCATCAGCCGCTTTTGCAGGAGAAGAGAAGCTGCGATTGCTTTCGAGAGCCTGTACATACTCCCGCAGCATCCGGCACTCATTGATATAAACGATGTCGGGCGCTTCAAGAGCAATCAGACGTCCAACACGCTTACTGAAGTGCTCGACTTTAGCCGCCAAATGGCTGATGTCATCAAACTGAGCAGGAGTGGCTTTTTCAAAAACATCCGTACCAAGTTCGATGAAAGTCAAGGCGGGAATTTTCACACCCTTGTCTTCTGCCATCTTCAAAGCTGCTTCCGCGCCGTAATACACCTTATCGTAGTTGACGACGATATCGTGAAGCGAAGAAAGTTTGCTCGGCAAAGAAATGACTTTGCGCTCACCGTCTTTCTCGGCGTAAGCATAAGCCAAAAAAGACAAAAGCTTCTGCAGGTGCTCTTTCTTGATGCCGAGAGTTTCGGCAATCTCCGGGATTTGTGCGGTCAAGATAACGGGTGTTGCAAGTTTTACATAAATCATGGCTTTGTCCTCCAAATGTCTAAAGTTGTCTAAAGCTGCTGCCCTCTATATACAATTTTAGACAATTCGCAAGTGGATGCAAGCGTCTTTTCAAAAATTTTTCTTTGCTTACAATCTCCCCAATTATTCTTTTTTAAGTGACATAAAATATCAAAGATTCGGTTGCGAAAACGTGCGAATTGCGTAAAATTAAAAACAATCACTTAAAGGGGGATACTATGGGGTATAAAACGGAAAAGAAAATTCCATCTATTATTCTTTCTGTCTTCATCGTACTGCTTATCCTCGTCGGCACAATCGTCCCCGCATACGCTGCACCGACGCAAGATATGATGGTGACAGACAGCGGCGAGATGCTTTCAGACCGAGAGGAACAGGAAGTCTCCGAGATGCTCTACAGCATCAACCGGCAGACTGGCATCGAGTATCTGGTCTACACCATCAAATCTCTGAACGGCGAAGACATTGAGACCTGTGCGAACAGGTTGTTCAGAACAGCAGGATTAGGGGATAAAGAGAAAGATAACGGACTACTCTTACTCATCTCTTACGATGACCGCAAATTTCGCCTTGAGGTTGGCTACGGGTTAGAGGGAGACATTCCCGACACACAAGCTGCCAATATCATCAACACGATGACACCTTACTTCAAAGAAGGCAACTACGGTGATGGTGTTAAAGCAGCAGTAAAACAAACGGCTGTCATCTTGAACAGTTCCGGTGAATACACAATCTCAGAGGATTGGGCAGCACAAGCGGCATCGAATGACGAAGCCAATCAAACGTCCTCCCTCATAGCAGCAGGGCTCGTTCTGGGAATTTGCTACCTTCTTTTAGGTTATACTTTCTGGCTGAACTGGCCTGAAACAAAGGAAAACTTCTACAATCTCTGGAAATCCGGGAAGTTCAAACCGTTCAAAGAGAAAAAGCGGCAGGAAATTCTTACCAAAGAAGCGAAAGAAGCTGAAGAACGGGAAAAGGAGCGGAAACGCCAAGAAGAGGAAGAGCGAAAACTCATAGAAAGAGAACAGCGCAGGGCTGAAAAAGAAGCAAAAGAAGCCGAAGAGAGGGAAAAAGAGCGGGAACATCGAGAAGAAAAAGAACGAAAGCCCACAAAAAGAAAACGGCACAGAGTTGAAAAAGGAGCACGCAGGCGTAAGGAATCACAGAAAGGTGAAACCAATACTTTTGATACAAGTAGCAAACCTTCTGAACAGGAAGAGAAAAAGCCGAATGCAACACCAATCATCGGCGGTGCGACACTGACATATGCCATGCTGCATCAGCAGAATCAAAGCACAAAGGATTCTGATGATGACAATTCGTCTTTCGGAAGCTCTTTTGGCGGCTCGTTTGGCGGTTCTTGGGGTGGCGGCTCTTCCGGCGGCGGTGGAGCTACCGGTGGTTGGTAAAACGCAGGGGAGGTCAAAGATGCACAACAAAAAGCCTGTACAGCGTATCCTTTCTCTGTGCCTTGCCATTGCTATCGTCTTAGGCATTGCCATCGGGACTATCGTTCCGGCATTCGCAGCTCCAACTAAGGATATGATGGTAACGGACAATGCCGGAATGCTGACGGCGGAACAAGAGTCTGAAATCGAGGATATGCTCTATGCAATCAACCAGCGAACAGGGGTTGAGCTCGCGGTATATACGATTGAGACGCTAAACGGGCAGGATATTGAGACGAAAGCCAATGACCTGTTCCGCGAACTGGGACTTGGTGATTCCGAGAAGAACAATGGTCTCCTGCTGTTAATTGCCCTCAACGACCGCAAATTTCGCCTTGAGGTAGGATATGGTTTGGAAGGGACCATCCCGGATACGAAAGCAGCGGAAATCATCAACACGATGACACCGTACTTCAAAGAGAGCAACTACGCTGATGGCATCAAAGCGGCAGTTTCCAAGACGGAGAATGTTCTGAATGGAGAAGCAGACACGACAACAGAGAAAAGCTCACCGACGCGGGGCGATGTTTTCTCGTTGATTTTTGCCATTTTTACGGAATCCCTTGTCGTTGGCTGCATCATCTCTGCCATCCACGATGGTATCAAGGAACGCAGGAAGCGGAGAGCTTGCAAGAATGGTGAGCCCTACATTGATGATGACGACGATTCGAACGACTCTGATAATGACAATTCTTCCGGTGGATGGGGCTTCTTCGACATATTCAGCGATGACGACAGTGGCTCTTGGGGAGGCGGTTCCTCCGGTGGTGGCGGTGCTTCCGGCGGATGGTAACAGCACATCCAAAACGCACGATAAGATTTATTAGAGAACAAAGGAGACATAATTATGAGCGATAACACTGAAAACAAGCAGACTACCCGTAATAATAGTAACGTTGCGGTCATCGTAACGTTTGCTATTATCATTGCGGTGATTGCCTTCTTCATCGGAAGCTACAATCACCTGCAGTCGATGGACGAGAATGTTGACAGTAGCTGGGCACAGGTAGAAAACCAGTTGCAGCGCCGCTACGACCTTATTCCGAACCTTGCGGCAGTTGTAAAGTCGTACTCCGAATATGAGGCACAGACTCTTACAGACATCGTTGCGATGCGTACCTCCGGCACTGTAGAAGGGGAGAAGAAAGCAGACGAAGCCTATACGACCTATGTAAACGCTTTGACTGAGAATTACCCGGAGTTGAAAGCCGACACAGAGTATCAGAGTCTGATGACAGAGCTTGCAGGCACCGAGAACCGCATTGCTGTTGCTCGCCGTGACTACAATAACGCTGTGCAGACTCTCAACGGTGCAATTCGCCGCTTCCCCGGCAGCCTCATCGCCTCAATGAGTGGCGTTGAGAAGCGTGAGTATTTTGAAGTTTCAACTGCCGCGCAGGAGAATGTGGACGTCTCTAAGCTGCTGTCCAACGACAACTAACCAATACATATCCGAAGTCGCTCGAAATTCGGGCGGCTTTTTCGCAACCTAATTTACCATAAAACCTTGCACGTTCGTGCGAATTGAATAGAATAAGAACTGTAAAGTGAAGAAGTGGGAAGCCGCAGAGGAGTTGTCTTCTGCGGCTTTCTGTATCTTTTCACTATCTTTTGAAAATAGACCAACAAACAAAAATAACAACGATATTGCGATGATTAAACCGTTGCATATCATTCGACTATCTTTTGAGCCCCGCGTGGATTGAGTTCTGCGCGGGGCTTTTCCTTTTGGAGGAGTGTATGGCAGAATCAAAAAAGCGCGAATTTAGCCGGGCAATCGCTCAAAAACGGTGTCTCGAAGCCATTGACCGCGCAATTCTCATCAATGAAGGAAAGGCAGAACGCCCATTCCTTTACACTGTCAACGAATTGGTCGTCTTCGGCTCTTTGGTGAGTTCGGAAAAGTCAAAGGTTCACGATGTAGATTTATTTGTCACTTGGAAGCAGAAGCTGGATTTTCAGGATGACTATAAGGCCGCGGACAAGGCTTGGCAGGACTACACCAGAAAATACGCGCCGGATTCTCTCTGGAACGACTGGTATAAGGTTCAGTCTTTCCCACAGACTGATGCGATGAGGTATCTGCGTGGGCGCGGTTCGGGGCTTATTTCATTACATGGGGAACTCGACCGGATATATGTAGATGGCGGTGTAAATTACACAGTCATTCGGGACGGCAAAGTACAAAAAGTCGCTCTGGATGCATTGACGCGCAGGTTCGAAACCGCGTAAGAGGTGAAAAATGCAAACTGCACTAACTTTTGTGGCAATACTTTCCATAGTGATGCTGTTCCTTTGTGGAACGTGGCCTACATTCATCCTTTTAGCGGTTCTTGCTGCGGTATCAATGGTCTGCTGCATTGTGGTTTCTTATATTTTGCGAAAGAGAACTGACGAGAAGGACGCAAAAGACGCAGCGCTGCAGAAGAGAATTACGAATTGGCGTAAAGTGCAGCGTAGGCGGCTCAGAAGTGATGTTGATAGCGATGGTATGTTCGACACAGGTGGCATAATACAAGACTTGCGATTGTCGCAGGAAGAGGATGAGCAATTCTGTGAGGAGAAGCACGAAATAGAAGAGCTGGAAATTCAAATCAACTTATGGAATCGAATCGGAGATGCTTTTAAGAAACTGCTGAATAGCTGCGTAATCCTTGCTTGTCTCTTAGCGCTTTCGTCGTTCATCGCTTTTGCATATAGCTATGTGTGCCGCTTGTGGGAATAAAGGAGGTATACATGTCAGAACCAAAAAGTATGGGTAAATTTCACCCGGGCCTACTCAACGACTGGGACTATGTGAATAACACAGACATTGACCCGATGCGGGTATCGACTTCCAGCACAGAGGTCGTCCACTGGCTCTGCGCCAAGTGCGGTCGCAGGTGGGAAGCGTCCATCAGCGACAGGGTACAGGGCAAGGCAGACTGCCCGATTCGGAAATACCACTATATGTTTTCGCATGACGACCAATAAAAAGCATCTTAAACGCACGCGTGCGTTCGGTAAATGCACGCGTGCGTTTTTTGTGCATTTTCGTGTATTTATCGCTCATTTTTTGTGAGGAGGAGAGACAGTGACTCAACCGATTCAGGCTGTTCAGATTTATTATGAGCATCCTTTTGGTGCTGAAAGAGAAGTGCTAAGAGAGTTCTTCTCCTTCGTTGGCTGCTTAGTCAAAACGACTATGATGCCGGTAGAAACTATACTGGAGAAGCACAAATCACTCGTTAATCCGGGAAGTGAGCGAATCACGCATCTGTTTCTTACAGACCGACTACCGGAAGGCATTGTGCTATCAAAAAACGAAATATGGTGCAGTTTTCGTATCTTGAAGCGAGAGCTGGCGATAAACGGAAAAGAAATTCTGCACAACGCTGACCAGAAGATTTCTGCTGAACAATTCGAGAAGACGACACTTGATGTGATTATCCGCCGTATCTGGAAGGATGATGAAGCGGCGACTCAAAGCCTTTTGCACATCAACGCTTCTTTCTGGCAGCTCGACCTGTTTGAGTTCCTGCAAATCAAAAGCACATTCCAAGCACTCAAGATGGGCGAGTTGATGGCTCTTCCCATGAGAGGTCACTACTATCTGCCGGAAGCTGTTTACCTCAACAAGATGGCGGACACTTTCATCAATATGGCAAAGCAATGCAGCGTGGGACCGAGCAGTATCTATGCGGTCTATGCCTATGTAAATGCACAGCGACATTTACGAGAACTCCTTGCATCGTTGGAAACACATGCTCTGCTGCGTACAAAATTATATGCCGCCGTAGAGCCGGTACAAAAACTCCTTTCAGGATTGAACAAAATCTATCGTATAGAGCCAAACTTCGTGTCAATGTATTGTCTAGCGGCAGCACTGTGCGAAGGGCAGGCACAGTTTGCACTCGATGCGCGACCATATCTTAGAGATGCAATAGAGCACGCGTCGGAAGAATTGAAGCCTTTCACAGCAGGAATATTCCTGCGATATGGAGTATCTGAAAAGCAGATGCATCCGGATAACGAAAGAGCGCTGCAGTGCTTCAAGAAGGCACTGCAACTGAACGAGAACTATTATCCTGCAATATTCCAGATAGCTTGTATTTGTGCGCTGGATAAGAAGTACACGGAAGCAAAAATCGGATTTAAGAAAGTAGCTTTTCTCATCCAAGGAAATTACAACAACCGCGACTGGCGGGACTTTTCTTTGGAAGAAATCCTCTATGTGTTTCGATGCTACATCTGGCTCGCCAAACTCGCACTGATAGAAGGCGGGGAAAGCTCCATTGGTGTTTCCATAGCATTGGCTAAGAATACCGCTATTGTGTTTGCAAAAACGCCCATCCTTGAGAAATGCTGCGATATTGAACACTATGGAAAAGCGAAGAGCTACCACCAAGGAAGCATCACAGTAAGAGCAATTTTGGCAGTGCTGCGAGATATGGCGGGCAACTCGAAAATTAACAGAGACATGCAGGAAGAGATAGACGACTTAATCAGAATTAGTAACAAAGCATCCGATGCGGAGTAATTCTGCATCGGATTTTTGTTTGGAGCAAAAAAATGAGCAAGAACAAAGTATACACGCATGTCTCTCTGTTCTCCGGCGCAGGCGGGCTTGATATTGGCTTGGAGCAGGCGGGGTTTCATACGGTATGGGCAAACGACTTCAACCACGATGCCTGCGAGACCCATAGGCTGTGGAGCAATGCTACGGTGGTAGAAGGTGATATCGGCAAAGTAGACTACGATACTATCCCAGATTGCGATATTGCTTCTTTCGGATTCCCGTGCCAGGGTTTCAGCCTGTCGGGACTAAGGAAAATCGACGATAGCCGGAATATCCTCTACCGTCATTGCGTGAAACTGGTCGAGAAGAAGCAGCCAAAGCTGTTTCTTGCTGAGAATGTCAAAGGTTTGCTTACGCTTGGCGGCGGAAAAATCAAGGACGCTATCATCGCGGATTTCGAGAGCAAGGGATATGTGGTGTCCATCAACCTTGTCAATGCTGCGGACTATCATGTCCCGGAAGATAGACAGCGAATCCTCCTTGTGGGCATCCGAAAAGACTTTGCTGAGAAGTATGGCGTAGAGTTCAAGGTTCCTGCACCGTTTCCTGACCGTATCAGTATCCGGCAAGCTTTAGAGGGCTTAGCACCGGCGGCAGAAAATGAAATTTGCAAAGAACCCTACTCCTCGCGCTACATGTCCCGGAACCGGAAACGCGCATGGGACAGCGTATCGTTCACGATTCCTGCGATGGCTAAGCAAGTGCCTCTCTGGCCCGGGTCGCCAGACATGGTGAAGGTCGGCAAAGACCTTTGGCAGTTCGGGGAGAAAGGCAGTACCAGACGGCTGTCTTATAGAGAAGCAGCTGCTATCCAGACATTCCCGAAAGATATGGTTTTTTGCGGGAATCTGACGAGCAAGTATAAGCAAATCGGTAATGCAGTACCCTGTGAACTCGCAAGAGTCGTGGGAACGGAACTATACCGTATTCTGAATGAAATTGAAAAGCAAGAAAGTCATTGTCCGGTATGAGTGATTCGTGCCGGATTTTTTATTGGAGTCATCATGCCAGAGACAAGGAAATACACCGTCGTTGACCTGTTCGCAGGTGTCGGAGGATTGAGTTACGGATTTTCAAGAAACGAGCACTATGAAATCATCTTGGCAAACGAGATGCAAAAGGACATTGCGAAAGCATATACCCTCAACCATCCTGCGGTCAATATGCTGCAAGGAGACATCAAAGATTTGTCCGAAGATGTCCTGCGTCAAACGATAGGAAACCGGACAGTTGATGTCGTAGTCGGTGGTCCGCCGTGTCAGTCGTACTCTACGCTCGGTAAACGGCAGATGGATGCGCGGGCAAATCTCTTCATGGAATACAAGCGCGTTCTCTGTATCCTGCATCCGAGAGCCTTCTTGTTCGAGAATGTCAAAGGCATTCTGAGCATGGATAAAGGAGCCCTGTTTGAGCATGTCCGCAAAGAATTCGAGGATATTGGGTACAGCCTCCAATACAAAATCCTCAATGCCGTAGACTACGGTGTACCGCAGCTGCGGGAACGGGTCATTCTGGTTGGGTTCTTGGGCGAGAATGACTTTCAGTACCCGGAGCCGACACACGGAGAAGGGCTACTGCCGTATGTGACGATGCAAGATGCACTCAAAGACCTGCCTGCACTGGCATGCGGGGAGGAAAACACCGTGTATGCCGCTCCTCCAGATAACGAGTTTCTTTCATGGGTCCGGCAGGGTGGCTCCGATACGCTCACGGAGCATAAAGCCCAGAACAACAGCGCTCATCTTCGCAGAATCATGGCGGCGCTCAAAGATGGGCAAGGCAAAGATGATTTGCCGGAAGAACTCAGACCTAAGAGCGGGTTCAAGAACACCTACGCAAAACTCTGGTGGGAAAAGCCCGCCACTACCATCACACGGAACTTTGCCTGTCCGTCCTCATCGAGATGCATCCATCCGAGAGATTCAAGGGCACTCACGATACGAGAAGGAGCACGGCTGCAGAGTTTTCCGGACAGCTATCAGTTCTACGGCTCGGATTGCCTGAAACGCTTAGAAATCGGCAACGCCGTCCCGCCGCTGCTTTCGGTGGCATTGGCTGAACAGATGCTGAAAGCACTCGACTTAGAAAAATAACATACCTACAGATTCTCGGCACTAAGCAGCCGGGATTGAGGACTTAACATGAATAACAGCAATGCCGAGTGGCAACGCGAATACTACTTGACACATGACAAGTACCGGATGCAGAGGCAAGGGACGGATTGCTATAAGGTCGTCAAGGACCTTACTCGTATACTGCAGCTACCTACCATTGCGAAACTCACGACCGACAACGAATCAGTCATCAGTGATTTCCGACTGAATAGCGGCGAGTATGGGCTTGAGCCCTACGATAAGTACGCTATCAAGGTAGATGATACCTACGGTGCATCATTCTATATCCTTGTCCATAGAAGGGCTGATACAACTTTCCTGTGCCCGATTCTCGTGGGCTTTGAGGGTGAGAACACCTGCGCCATGGTCATGCCTACCGATAACTGGCGGATGCGGGAAATGACGGCATTTGTCGAGCTGAGAAGGGCTGAGAAGGAATTCGGTGTGGACGGACTGATGATGGCGGTGAATACACGAAATGGGGTATACGGCTGCCTTTCCGTTCTAAACGAGTCTGGCAACCTGCTGGAACGGTGGCTGCGAACCGAGCGCGATTCCCTACATATACGGAATTCTGTGACGGCTCCGAGCTCAGCGGCGCTGATACTGCAAATCTGGCTGCATACGATATGTCTCTGGAAAAGGCGGTGTCTGAGTCGGAAAGTCGAGCAGCGCATCGTACACGCAAACGGAGAGCAGGAAACGGTCAAGGATGTCAGAGAATGCCTGAGCACCTCCAAGCAGACTATCGTGGACCTCAAAAAGGGCATCGTGGTCTATGTGAATGACGGTGCCGGGAAGCGAGCGTTCGCGGGGTTCTGTGTGCTTCAATCTGAGCGCTGCGGGCATTTCCGGCACTTGCAAAGCGGCAGGGTCGTCTATATCCGACCTACGACCGTACATTACAAGAGACTGAACCCGGAAAAGGCAATCAACCAGACTGCCAAGCCGGTAATCTACCGGAATACGGAAGATTTCCTGCGCGAGAAATCGTATCTCGAAAACGATGTGCTCATGATGCTGAAATGCAACGGCATCGAGTATCAGCGGGAAAAGATGTTCCCGTGGATGGGGAAGAAGCGCCTGGATTTCTTCCTGCCGGGCAAGAACATCGCTATCGAGTGTCAGGGTGTGCAGCACTTTTACCCATACGGCAGCGATGACAGGGATTTCGAGGCACGAAAACAGCGGGATACCGACAAGTATAACGAATGCACCAGCAATGGCGTGCAGGTTCTTTATTACATGAGTGACCTGATTCCTCTGCCGAAAGAGATGGCGAGAAAATACCGGTATGTGACCAGCCTCGATGAGTTGTTGGGAATTCTGAACGATAAATAATTGATTTTAACGCCTCCGATGTTACGGCATCGGGGGTTTTGTTTTTTGGAGGATACGGAGATGGCAAACTTTAACATTCCTTATAAAACCGAGCGCGAAGGACAGATGGAGTTCTTTGATAACTATGGTATCCCGTATATTGATGATGCTTCTGTCCTCGTTGACAACACCGATGGCGTTTACAATGGCAACATCATCGAGTTCAAACTTTCCATCAATAACCTGAACAGGGTTTTGTTTCAGGCTATCAAGTACCTGTCGAAGATGCGTATCAAAGGTGAGTCCGTGCCTGCCACCATTTTGTTGGTGGACCTGAATTCTACCACGGTTTATGCCTACAAGTCCGAAGATTACCGGAATGAAATCCAGAAGGTCTATACCGGCGCGGCGTCTAAGAATAATGAGGGATTTGTTGCGGGAAAGTATGACCAGAAGCTGGATTATAGCAATATGGTAGAGTCTGCAGAGGTAAAGAAGCTGCTGAAAGGCAAGAAGGTCTGCCCGGATGAGATGTATATGCCCATTGACATCGATGAAGGCTGCATAGTTGGATGGGCAGAACGGTATTACCGCGAAAAGCCCAGTGCCAGCAAGGGAGACTTCCTCGGCGATGATACCGGAACAGCCGTCAAAGTGACAGGCGAAATCAGAGACCCTCGTCATTTCAAGGGTCTTATCAATCCTTACACCGGAAAATCCAACGAGAAGTTCAAGTACCTGATGGACTGTCTGAACGACCGTCTCTCTAAAAAGGATTTGGGAGCCTTCTATACGCCTGTTGCCTATGCGAAGAAGGCGGCGGAACTGGTACAGATGGCTGTAGACCGCGTTCCTGACGGGAATGACTACATTATTCTGGATAGATGTGCAGGAACGGGCAATCTGGAAGCCGCTTTGATTGGCTTGACAGATAAGAACGGTGATGAACTCATCGAACATTGTGTGGTCAGTACCTACGAGTATTATGAGTACAAGGTTCTTTCTGAGCGCATCGGCGATAAGGTTCGTGACATCATCCCTCCGTCTGAGGCAAATGTCGTTTATGAAAACGGCAAGGTTGCCAATGCGGATGCAATGAGCAAAGAGTTCATCGAAAACCCGCTGATAAAGCGATACGTAGATGACGACAAATGCACGATTATTCTGTTTGAAAATCCGCCATATAGAGATACATCCTCGTCTGAAAAATCTGAAGTCGGGAAAGCAAATAAATCTTGGATGTTCTCTGAAATGAGCAAACATCTAAGCGAGTTTGCAAATCAAAATGTGTCAACTGCAAGAGACTTGTCAAATCAATTTATTTGGTCCGGCTTTAAGTTTTATCTAAGATATAAAACAGATAGCTATGTGCTGTTTTCTCCAATTAAATATTGGAAATCACTTGGGCTTGCAAACTATAGTTATCTTAACGGGTATTTATTTAACAGGAAGCACTTCCATGCTACAGATTCGGCGATTGCCTGCATTCTGTGGGGGAAGGCAGATGAAAATGTTGAAGCATTAACGCTTGAGGCGGGCGACATTGTAGATGACAAATTTGCTCCGGTTACTAATGTTGTTATCAAAAAAGCTTACAATACTTTTGAAAAGCTTTATGACCGTCGCAAGTTTACTCAAGATACTAGCAATGGAGTATATTGTCTAGGTGATGGTACAGAGGCAATAAACAAAAAGTGTGATGGTGTTTCATACTATTCCGATAACATCATTGCATTTGCGCATGTAAATGGATTTAATTTGGCACCACAAAACAAATATTTCACCAGAATGCCATTGTATGATAACCGTGGAACGGTTGTGAGAAAGGACAAATATTTGGAATATTTACCCTTGTGGTGCGCTAAAATGTTCCCTCAGGAAGAATGGTATACAAAAGATGTTTATGCTACATCTTCTGATGGCGGCGATGCTTATACACATGACTCTGAGTTCCTGAAATCGTGTTTGCTCTACACCTGTCTGTCCAACCAGAACAAGTGCTTGTCTTTTGACGGTTCCGATGGCAGATACTACCGTAACGAACTCTGCTTTGATACAACGAATGGCGATACGGTAGCATCCGCAGACCTTGCAAAGATGACTTTGGATGCAGATGAGAAAGCTCTTATGAATCTCTGGAATGATATTCTGAGTGAAGCAAAGAAAACCGCGAATTACGACAGTAGACTTACTTATGGTGTATACCAGATTACGAAGGAACTGAATACATACCAGACCGTTGGTACTGGAAAGAGCAAGAAAACAGTTTACGATTATCCCGCTCTGAATGGATATCTGGACACTCTGCGCACAATGCTGAAAGCATACTATAAGAGCCATATCACCGAAAAGATGTTTAAGTATGAGTTGCTGAAGTGATAAATAAAGCACTGCCGAAATTCCAAGTTACAAATTCAGCAGCATTTATAAAGAGGATATTCTATGTTTTTGGATAATGAAGGGGATGCCATCAATTATATTTTGCATGGCCTTGACCATTATAATGTTTTGCAATATGATGGTAATTCTTTTAACAAAAAGATTTTTAGGTATGTTCAAAATCTTGATAAGCTCACAGAAAACAACGGTCACGATGCTTTGCCGCCAGATTACTATTCAAACGAGTTCAGTTGTATGTTTGATGTAATGAGGGTAAACGATTCGGAAATCAAAAAATCATATAACCCAGTAAAAATACGCGAACGTAATGCAGAAAAAGACTTAAAAGAAAGTGGCTTACTGGATAAGATAAATCCTAATGTAACTGTTTTTGTCCGGTCCGAAAGTGACGATGTTCGTGAACATACAATGAAAAATTACAAAAGAAATTGTAATAGGGTTATGTCAGAACATATTAGGAAGCTCTATATTTGGGGAAAAGAGCATCCCAATATTAAACACAAAGGCTTATTGATTTTCGATGAAACTGAATGCTACTTTGAAGGATATGTGCGATACGCTTTCGCAGACCAATATAAGTATATGTGGGATGCCACAAAACCGCTTGTATTACATAAACCTTGGGAAGACAAATCTTTTATAGAAAACGCATATAATTCGGATTTAGACTTTATTATTTGGTTCTGTCCATATAAAACACATGGTGCTCTATCCCAATATACTATTCACAATAACTATCCTGACCTTATAATTTTAGATACAAGATTCCAAAGGCAAAATTATACTTCTTATAACGAATCGATGCTTGAAAGTACATAAAAACATCTGTACTAAGCAAGATGATGCCAATAACCTCTGGCTCTACTTCCTGTCTGTTATCAACTGGGCTAAGATGCTGTTCCCGACCAAACGGAAAGGAATTACCGATGCACAGGCATGGGGACTGCTCTACAACAAGTACCATGCAAAGCAATACAACAGCAACGCTTTGGAAGCCGACATCAAGAAGCTTGTGCTGGATGACGATGTGACCAAGAAGGCTGGCATCATCCCGTTCATCCTCTCTGACCGTACTTGGCGCGATGAGAAACATCTGTCCCTTCGTGCGTTTACGGAATCGCAGAAACTCCGTGCCTATGAACGGCAGGGCCACAAATGCCCCTTGTGTGTTGCAAATGGCATCAACACCGAGTACGCCTTTGAGGATATGGAAGGTGACCACATCATTCCTTGGAGCAAGGGCGGGCATACCACCGACAACAACCTGCAGATGCTGTGCAAGAAGTGCAATGCGGCGAAGTCGGATAGATAAAGTCGATAAGGGAAACATGATGGAATATCGTTATTTTATGTACGGTATGTTCGATGGCACAGATGGGAATAGATACGACATTTGTATTCCTTCTCCGTTTGTCCGAAACTCAAAAGTTGAAGCCATGAAGGGTGAGAACTTTGCCTATCGCTTTTTGGCTATTGATTCGGCTGGGCCTATGCTGATTGCTTTTGCAAATGAGCACTTCGAGCCTATGAACAACGGTAAAATGCAGTTGAAATGCTGGGTAGACAAGAATGCCGTCGGAGCCTATACCTTTGAAGAGTTCAAGAAGAACGGCGGGTATATTCGACAAGCGTATTATATCGGAAAAGTAGTAATTGGTGTAAACTGAAAAATACAGAAAACTCACAAAAAGGAAATACTGAATTATGAAAGAAACTAAGTCTGAAATTTATAAAATTTTCAAAGAATCGTTGAAAGAATCAATCTTTGATTGTAATAAACGTTCATTAAGCATAGAGATTGATACCGCAGTAAAAAAAAGCGCAGTATATTTACTCCATGCATTAAAAGAAGGAAATATATCAGAATTGCAAAAAGAATATACTTTATTGAAAGCGGATTTTCGTAATATTGGCATCGTACTTATTATTTTAGATTCCATTTCTACTATGATTGTATCTGCTACTTCAGCCTGTTTCTCATCTTTGATAAGTGCAATATATGTAATTGTGCCTGTACTACTTGGCATGATTAAAGATTTTTATGAAAAAGAAATTACAGAGCCAAATTTATCAGTTAATATTGATGGCATATATACAATGATTTACATATTACTTGGAATAAGTGTGGTCTTCGCAATAGTAAAAGCTATACTAGAAGTAGCAAACAAAGAATCATCAATAGTATTAGAAAGCTTCAATAAAAAAATATTTGACACAACATATCGTGATAAGTATATAAAAATATTATCACAAATGGTTTCGGACCCAAACAAATTTGAAAAAATGGACTATTTTGAATTTACAAAATGGACCAGATGTTTTATTTTTAACGAGCCAGAAAATTAAATTTGACAACGAAAGGACAATAACAATGACAAAAACTATAACAGCCATCCATTCTGGCACCGTAACCACCATTACCTCCAAGACCATCGTGGTTTTTCTCCCAGCACTCGACCTTGAAGTTGATGTACCCGTCCGGACCGGTGACTCTACCCAGAACATCAGAATCCCAGCGGTAGGGGACAGCGCCACCGTACAGGTTGCGTTTCAAGGTGGTGACCTCGTTGCCACCGTTGCCACCTTTGTACCGCAGCAGGACATCCGTGAGGACGTCCCCGCAAGTGAGGATGACGACTTCTTCGACTATGACGACGATGAAGCAGAAGAATACGACTGGTACAGTGAGCCTCCGGCAGAAGACTTCGGATTCTGGAAATACGATTTTTGATTAAGCTGTCCCATTAAAATGGAGCTTGCGCAATTCGCAAAATGTGCTATAATACAAGCATCACAACAGGGTTTAAGCCTCCTATCGTAATCAGTATCACACTGACTGCGGTGGGAGGCTATTGTTTTGTGGAAAGAGAGTGATAAGTATGATTGAATTAGAAAAGCAACTAATCGACAAATTCAAAATGCATGCTATAAATATAGAGCTGTTATGTAAAACAGAAGGAGAACTCCAATTACTTCAAATAATTAAAAGCACCAACTTTTGGGAAGATTGGGTTGATGCATCTGCACATGACGCACCCCCACCAGATTTTTATTCAGACAAGTATAAAATAATGATGGATGTAATGAAGGTTGAAGACAACACAAGAAAAACAAAAAAAGGCAGTCTCAGAAACCCTAAAGCTGTAAAAGAAAGAGAAATATATAATTTGTTTACCCGATTTGGAAAATTTCCCTTAGAAAAAGCAAATCCAAGCGTATATATAACAATAAATGAACCAACTGGTCTACCTACTAAAGAAGACCACAGATTTGAATGGTATTATAATAATTTTACAAGGGTATTAAACGAACATAATAAAAAAATACCTTTATATAAGAAAAACCACGAAGGTTATGCGACAGTCTTTTTTGTATTTGACGAATCAACAGCATATGCACAATTCCCTACAGAACAAGATTATACAAAGTATATAGATATGCAAATCGGTCAAAAAGTAGAAAATACAATTATACACTTTGCTCATTATGACGAAAAATTTCAAAATGTAATTAAATCTATTGATGCAGATTATATTATTTGGTATGCACCATATAAGATTTTTTGTGGCTATACTGAAAATGGGAAATTAGCGAATCAACCATTACCACAAGCAGTGATTATAGATGTAAAAGCATTAAAACAAGGAAATATTACTTGCGACCATTATGTAGAATCCTTAATGGTTAGTGCTGAAGGATAAGCGGTTTGATATATCTATATAACAAGCATATCAAAAAAACAAAAATATAGATTTGTACAATAAATAAAAGCTATATAGTAAGCAAAATTCAAAAAATCACGAATTAAATTCAAATATCTCGGATTTTATTCAATAAATTTTATATTGCTATAATGTGCGAACTGCGTAAAATTAAGAGTGCAAGAAGAAGTCCCATAACACACAAAGGAGAATAGCAAAATGAACACTTGCACCCTGAAATTCGAAGCTACCGCATTCCGCGAGAATGACGACAACGAGCTCGAAAGCCTCTCTGCATCCATCAGCGTTCCCGTGGAGAACGATGACGAAGTAATTGGAAACACACTGGGCGAGGAGAAACTGATTGTTCATGCTGTCGCAGCACTGTACAACCTTATCAGCGACCTGCGCCCCAACTGGCTGGATAACGAGGATACCAGCCTGACGCTGGATATTTCTATCGATGGCAGGAAAGCTCAGTCGTGCGGCGGCCTCGTCGCCATGAAAGAGGAGGGCTTCACCTTCGGCCTCGAAGATTAAGCTAAAATAATCCGGAGCCTTGCCTGCTAAAAGCGGGTGAAGCTCCTTTTTCATATGAGCGGAGGAATTATGAACATTGCATTTTGTGACGGGATGCTTTTGCAAGTGGTATTGCACGGCGGCAAAGCTACCGTCCTTTCAAAGCGAGAAATCGGAGCAGATACAATAAACTTCTATAATTACTTTGCGAGATATTGCTTGTCTCCAGAAGAACCACTTCTAAAACTGCTAAATTGCGCGGATAATGAAGCCATCGAAATTATTTCAGGACAGCCCCTCGTAAAGCAATTCTGTTGGGATTCAAGCAGCAGTTGTACCGATGCTTTAACGCAAAGGAACCAAGCTACAGCCAAAGAAGCCTTGACTTATACCCGAAATCTTACCCAGCAAGCTTTCTCGGAGTTAGACGCCGTCTTTTCAGAGTTCCATGATACAAAGGGACCAGACGGCAGCAAAGTCGTATTCATGCCAAAGCAGGTTATAACAACCTTTGCTTTGCTAAACAACAAAATCGTCCAAGTCTACTCGGTGAAAGACTTATATGACTATCTTTCCATCGATTTCTATTACGCCAATTATGCGTCAGAGTCTGCAAAGCGGATTGCTATCTGTCCCTGTTGCAAGAGGGCTTTCCGTTTGAGTCAGCGGAACAAAGTATACTGCAGCAAGGCATGCAAAGACAAAAGCATTCGGGTAAACAACAAGAAGGACCCATACTATTCCAAATACCGCTACTTACAGCAGTACAACAACAGGCAGCTTAACAAGCTGCGTAAACAAATGGCAGATTCACCTCAGCAAACGCAGAAATTACAAGATGCTTATAACACTTGGAATGAATGGGCACGCTCTGAATATGAACGGGTGAGCAACATCACTTACCATGAGCAGCAAGAAAGCATCGAAAAATTTGGCGAATGTCTGAAGGAGAAGTGGAAAGGTCTAATGCGAGAAGCAAAATGAGCTGGAAACACTCTCCCAGCGAAAGGGATGCTGCCAACAGGAGAGACTTTTTGTTGCGTAGCTGCGAAACATAGTTGACGACCCGTGCGACTGGCATACAATAGAACATACTGAACAGCGTTGATAACGTTGCTTCGGTAGAGACGAATAGGGTCCTGAGCCGACCTTAAATGCTCACTGCGAAGAAAGACCTGCCTGCGGCTAACAGGCGGGTCTTTTCTTTTTGCGTAGCTGCTGCCAAGAGCAAAGAAGGAAGCGTAGCTGCAGCAAACCGTAGGCGCTGTAGTTGATGTAATGTGCGAGCTTCATACAATAGAGATGTACTAAGGATACCATCTCACATAACAACCATTAACATCAAGCCGTTCACCCCTAACCGGGTGGGCGGCTTTTTTCTTTTGCAAATTCACAGTATTGCTTACACTAACCGCATCCAGACTGCGCCATTAACGCAGCTCCAGAGCAGAATTTCTAATTTGTTTCTGCCAAAACACCCACATTGGAGGGGGCATAGATTTTTATGTACAGAGTATTAACATAGAGCAGACAAGATTGTAAAAAATGCAATTTTATGGTATAATACAGGTATGGTTAAGCGGAAAATATATCGCCAGTTTGGCGATTCTTAAAGCGTGGTGAGCAATTTGAAAAAATTCTTGAGCTTCGTACGAAAAGCACTATTCATGGTTACGGTAGTCGTAATCGCCGTGGCTTTCGAGGGTTGCGGCGAAGTGGCAGATAAGACTATCGACGAGATAAAAGACATCCCGGCACAGATGTTCACTACAAGGGAAACGGCAGAGACTGCGCAAACGGATGAACGGATAACCTCGCCGGAATCTGCAGTGATAGAGTACAACTACATCTATTACCGCCACAACAACCAATGGGTCACATCACGCCTTGTAAGCTATGAGGTAGTAGACAACGGGCAAAACATAAAGTTTGAGGTTGATTCCACGATGAGCGCTGACCGATACTACTACACCAGCATGGCAAATGTCATGCTGATTCATCGTGACGAGCCAAGCACATAAACAAATCAAGCAATTTATCTGGAAAACAAGGAGAAGCAACAATGGGATACCAATTAACAGGAACATTCACAATAAACTGCACAGAAGAGGAAGCATTCAACATCATGTATAACATGATGCACGACAAAGCATTGTATATGCCAGAGTTGGCGCTCATAAATGCACGCCCGTCAAAGCTTGACCCAGCGTTTCTGTATCCCCGTGATATGTTCATAAACGGGGACTACTTGTTCTGCTATCCCAAGCAGCAGTTAGCACTACAGATAAAGCAGCTTCTCGCCACGCATCAGATAGCTTTTGCGCAGGTGCTTGCAGCTACTGACAAAGAAGACCAGCACCGTATCCGTGCCGTTTTTCGTCAAGACCTGACGAAGATAGACATAGACCTGCATGGTATAAAAGAAGCCAATGCGAAGAAGCTCATTTTGAAATACAAGCGCACCCCGGAGGAAAGGTAAACAATGACAACCACAAACATCATCGGATTCATTCTAATTGCAATTTCCATTGTCATGCAAGTTGGCAGTTTCGTTGTAAGATGGTTCTGTATTCCCAGTGAACCGTACTTCTCTGAGAAAACAAACTGTATGGTAACATACGCTGAAATTAAGGATATGCGCCACAGGTGCAATGTCGTCACGGTTATAGGTGTAGTTCTCATGGCGGTGGGTATCGTTCTGACAATGCTGCTGTTCACATACTGAGAGGAGAAGGAAAGAGTATGACTGCTATCATCAAAAGACTGCTTGCTCTGGCAACGGCTTTCACGCTTGCGTTGAGCCTTGTAGGTTGCGGAGTCGATGTCACGGGCGTTTCGCTGAATTTGCCAGATACCATTGAAAAGGGAACAGCCATTGTCGCTACCCCGGAATACGCCTTTGATGGTGCAACTCCGGAAACGGCAGAACTGGAAAAGAAGCTGGACAAGCTCGAAATGCACTATACATCCAGTGACCCGTCTATTCTGGTTGTAGATGACAACGGTAATCTTGTGGCTGTCAGCACCGGTACGGCAGAAGTTGCCTTGTCCAGCAAAGATGGTACGCTATCGACCAGTAAAACGCTGGAAGTTATCGTTTCACCGACTGAAATTAAAACTGCCGATGAATTAACTTTGACAGCAGGAGAAACCGCTACGCTGGAAACGGTTGTCGCTCCTACTGATGCTACTCATGTATCTATCAGCTACGCTTCTTCTGATGATTCTATTGTAACGGTAAATGATGGCGGTGAAGTAAAAGCTGTGGCAGCAGGCGACGCAACCGTCACGGCAGTGGTGTACGGTACAAGCCTCACATCTTCTTGCAAAGTTACTGTATTGCCGGTTCTTGAAAACATTGAGTTGAGCAACGCCTCTCTTTCTTTACAGCCGAACGATACTGCACAGCTTTCTTATACGGCACAGCCGGAAAACGCTCTAATTAAAGAAGCTACATACACAAGCAGTGATGATACCGTTGCAACCGTTGATGCAAACGGCAATGTGACTGCGATTGCCGATGGCAAAGCAACAATTACGGCTTCTGTCGGCGATGTTTCTGCTGAGTGTGTTGTAACTGTTGATTCTACGGTTTCGCCCTCGAAAACCAGCGCGAAGGGCAATTCGTCTTCCGGTTCTGCATCCTCTGGAACTAATGGCAATTCGAGTGATACTGCCTCTTCTGCATCTGCACCTGCCGCATCTTCCAGCTTTGAGTATGGTGCATTGCCAATGGACCCAGCAACTGATGGTGAAACATGGTGGAGTATTGACTCTTCCGATTCCGCATATTGGGCTGTGGCAAATAACATCAATGCAATGCGTACAGAGGGCGGTCTGTCAGCTCTTACTGTGAGTTCTTCGCTATCAAGCATCGCAGATTCAAGATGCGAATACCTTATTGCAAACGATGTTTTTTCTCATGATGGTGCAACAACTGCGGAAATCTTGTGCTCTGGTGCAACAAGTGCGTCTGCAGCGTGTACGGGTTGGGAAAACAGCCCCAGCCATTATTCAAATATTATGACTCCGGGATATACACAGATGGGAATTGGTTGTATATTTAACACTGCGTATGGTGTTGAAGTATGGTGTGTTACATTCTCTTAATTGGGGTATCGCAAACACCCATAAAAAGTAAGGAGAACAGAGGATGCTGAGCAATATTGCGGTTCTCAGAACCGTCAAAGAAAACGCAAATAAAGCTGTTCTGGATGCATTGCCATCGATTTTGTTTGATGGCTCGCACAATGGCAAAGATGCACAGAAATACTACCTGCAAGGTCCAGCAGCGGAGTATGTTCCCGTCAATATACCGGATAAAACTGCAAAAAAGCTTTCCAAGTGCGCCACAGCACTGGCTATGCAACTTATCCTTCTCAGCAACAAGACAAAAGGTTTCTTTGGACCTGAAATAGTGAGCGTGGAAGGCAAGGATATTCCGACTGCGAGGAATATCATGAATCCCATCACCATCGTTCTGACGTTCGATGCTAAGAACTGTAACCCCAACGGCGACCCCGACAACGACAATGCACCTCGCCAGTTTGAGGACGGCATCGGCTATCTGTCTACCGAGTGCATCAAGTACAAGATTCGCAGCTTCATCCGCGACAAGGTGTTCTTCGGCGAGCTGGACGAAGCCACCCATCACCTGTACTGCAGCCCCGACACATTCTCCATCGAGTCCAGCGTCCGAGATTGCCTGAAAGATGTCATCAAAGAGGGCAGCAAGGGTTCCAAGAAGGCTATGGACCGCGAGACGGAGCTCAAGGCATACAACGCGCTGTGCAAATACTTCTTCGATGCCCGCACCTTTGGCATGGTAAACACTTCGTTTTCCGGCTCCAGCGTCATCGGCAAAATCAAAGGCGCTTTCCAGTTGTCTATGCCCGTTTCTTTCGACCCCGTCAACATCATCCCGATGACCATTACCCGCTGCTGCGTTTCTTCCGACGCTGAGCGCATTGGCGCGGAGAAGGACAGCAAAAAGAAAAATGTCAATACCGATGAGGACGGCGAGAGCCGGAAGAACCCGAAAGACCGTATGATGGGGCGTCGGAGCTTCGTCGAGTATGGTTTGTACCATATGAGCATTCAAATCAACAGCATGATGGCACAGCGCAACGGCATCACGATGGACGATGTCAACCTGCTCATCGACGCATTGCAGCACATGTTCGAGAACGACATGAGCAGCGGTCGCGCACTGACGCTGCGCAAACTGATTGTCGTCGAGCATACCAAGCCGATGGGCAATGTTCCCCGTGACACGATTGAGAACGCACTGACCGCCACGCTGAAAATCCCCGATGACTGCCCGACATCCTATAATGACTACATTGTGACCTTCCACCGTAACCTGCTGCCCAAAGAGGTCAAAGTGACGGAGTACGGTATCGACGGCTCCAGCAAGGTAATGCTGTAAACCAGAAAATCTAAAAATGTGAGCCTACCCACTTGCACATCCGTGCGAATTGACTACAATTTTAGACGTAAACTACAAAATTGTACCCTGATGGCAAAGTGGGCTGTCAGGGTACTTTTTGTTAATCTGTTTTAGGAGGAATTTCATGACTCGTAACGACCTGTCAACGGAACAGCAGGACCTTGTCCGGCTTGCTCTTGAAGGGAAGAATGTCTTGTGTGATGCCTGTATCGGCAGTGGCAAGACCTCTACCATCAATGTACTGTGCAACGAGTTTGATTCCTCTAAGCAAATTCTGTACCTTACCTATAACCGCCTTCTAAAGCTCGATGCACAGCAGAAAATCCTCAACGACAATGTAACCGTTCAAAACTATCACGGCTTCGCATCAAAGATGCTCTATCGCTACGGCATTAAGGATGTCGGTCAGGGCGAACAGATTTCGCGGCTCCTCGAAGGACATATTCCGGTCGGGCATTATGATGTACTTATCATTGACGAGTATCAGGACATCAACGAGGAAATCTCGAAGATGCTCGAATATGTCAAGGATTCTAACCCCGGTATGCAAATCATTGCAGTAGGGGACATGAAGCAAAAAATTTACGACCACACCTCTCTCGACATCTGGGACTTCATCAACAAATTCCTCGGCAAACATACGCAGGTCAACTTTACCCAGTGTTTCCGCCTGTCACATGACCTTGCCGGACGGCTTGGCATGATTTGGGACAAGAACATCAACGGCGTAAACGCTCACTGTGATGTCAAGACGATGACGAAAGAGGAAGTTATCGACTACCTCGATTCCGTCAACCCGAAAGATGTTCTCTGTCTTGGCGCTCGTACCGGTCCGATGGTCACAGTCTTGAACGCCTTGGAAGAGCGTGCCGGAAACCTGTACGATAAGAACCATGTCTACGCCAGCATCAAAGACAACGACGGAGACAAGTGTGTTGCGCCGGGTCCCGATGTCGGCATTTTCACAACCTACGACGGCAGCAAAGGCATGGAGCGTCCTATCTGCGTGGTCTTTGACTTTACGGAATTTTACTGGGGCACGAGAATGCACATGCCGATGGTTCGGTATGAGATTTTGCGCAACCTTTTCTGCGTGGCGGCAAGTCGCGGCAAGGAAGAGGTCATCTTTGTCGAGCCGGAGAAAGATAAAGACTTCTTGCTCAGCGATAAGACATTGATGACTCCTGTAAAGACACACATTGAAGCAAACCCGAAATTCGATATCTCTGAAATGTTCGATTTCAAGTTCGATGAAGATGTTAATGCCTGCTACGACCTTATCAAAATCTCTCCTGTTTTCCGAAAGGATGTGCATCCCATTGAGGTCAAGCATTCCGACGCTATGATTGACCTTGCTCCCTGTATCGGCATCTACCAGCAGGCAAACTTCTTTGACTACTACGACATCGACAGTGCTATTGCGTACTATATGTACATGCACAAAGACAAGAAGATGGCAATGCCGCAGTCTTGGAAGTCTGTAGAGCAAAAAGTCTTGTTCCTCACGATGCTGATGACAAGCCAAGACCGCTATGTGAAACAGGTAGAACTGCCAATTATCACGAAAGAGCAAGAGAGCCAAATCAACAAGCGCCTATCTGTTTTGTTCTCACCGGACGAAAATGTACAGGAACGCTGCGAATTGAACGCCTTTGTAGATGATGCAGGTGTATCAAAAGTAGTTCTCAGCGGCATGGCGGATGTCGTAAAAGACAAAACCGTCTATCTGCTGAAGTTCGTCTCTGCTCTGTCTCACCGTCATTTCCTGCAGTGTGCGAGTTATATGCTCGCCACCGGTCTGCAGAAAGGTGTTATCTGGAACATCTACGATAACAAGCTGTACAATGTAGAAATTCCCGACCGGGATGCTTTCTTGAACGCTGTTGTTAAGTGCGTTACGAAGGGCGTATACGATAAGGTTTACAAATTCGTTCTGGAAAAGGATTACACGCAGAACCTTGATACAATTCTCGACCAAATCATGACCGACGACTCTTTGCCGGAATTTGATACGGGCGGAAATGTGAAGGAAGAGAAATCGCAGGACGAAGGCATTTCCATCATCAAGCAGGGCGAGCAGTATGTGATTCTCGATGCGGCGAACCGTGAAAGTGTGGACGGCTGCGCGGCGAACGGGTACGATTCGATTCTGGCTGCATGTGAAGCCTATGTTCGCATGAACAAGAAAAAGGCGGAGGAAACGACCAGCAAGAAAGAACTGCTCTCGAACATCGAAGATTGGCTCGACAATCACGCGGAGTTTGAGCGCCAGATGGCGCGTATCTCTATCGAAATCAATCGCGGTATCGGTCCGTATGCAAGCTACTCTACTTTCTCCACCTATGTCGTCCGTAAGATGCTCAAGGATTGGGGCTTAGTTATCAATTTCAGTGAACGTCAGCTTTTGAAGGTTTGGAAAGAGCGCGAGAAAAAGCGTCCAAAACCGGAGCCCACACGAAGTGTCGAAGATGTATTGCAGGAAATGGGCTTTGCTGAAAGCAACACCCCTCCTGCAGAAGTACATACACCCGCGCCTGCTGCACCGGCTTACCGTGTAATTCGCTCTTCCCGGCTGTCTAAGCCCGGTGATGTACGGTATATCGTAGTAGAGGAAGAATCCAGCAATGTTCTGGACGACGCCAACGGCTACGGCTACAAGTCGATGCAGGCGGCTCATAAGGGCTACGCCTATAAGCGTCGCAACGGCGGAAACTTCTCCGCACAGCCGAAGAAAGAGAAAGCGCCGAACCTCACCTTGCAGGGCGAACAGCTCACATTCGGAGGTGTATGAGGCACAAATCCAGAAGGAGGTGAACACGGTTGGATAAAAGAGTAGAATTTGCGAAAGCTGTGACGATTTCGAACAAGAGCCATCACGAAAAAAGCATGGATACTGCTGCAATCCAAGAGACCAATCGGCAGATTGAGCACATCATGCAGAAACGCAGCTATGCGCGGCGGACACGGCAGACCACGATGCAGCAGGCTTTGAGTGAGGAACATGATGTTCTTATGCAGGCTGCGCTGCGCAATGCAAAACAATACGCCGATGCCGAAGCTGCAACGAAAGATTTCGTTCTTGGATAAATGTTACAGCTTTCAGATGTAACCACGAGATATTGGATATATAACATAGATTTTTGTTGCAGAAAGGCAAAAGGACATGGATGAGTTCGAAGCCAAGAATGTGCTTGGCAGCATTGTGATTCCGGCACTTGATGATGTGGCGGAAAGCGTCGAGTGGCTACGCCGAGACAACTACACCATCGAGGAACTGGAATGCATGCACTTCGTGGGGGAAGAAAAGCCTGTCATTAAAAAAGACGGCGTAAAAATCATCCGCGATGGCACAATTATCAGAAAGCATAACGTAAAGACAGGCAAATACGAATTCCTGTTTGTGCCGCGCTATGCAAAGAACAAGGAAATGGAGTAGGGAAAATGGTCAAAATCTACGGTTCCAGCGATGACCTCGTCTGTTTGGACAATTCCAACTATGCAGAAGACGAAATCTGCTGCTATGATGTTGCCGGTGTCTGGTTGTTCTTGGACGACGATACCGTGCTTTTCGTTGCCTACTCCCATGGCATCTGGCGCATCAGCATCGAACAGGAAGGTACAATGCCGTATCAGCATATCGTTTGTCCCGGAATAGACGAAAATGACTATAGCGACATATTCTTGGCAGAGGCAGATGTGGTTCATCACGAGATTGCTGCCGCGAGAAACTGAAAAAGGAGCATTACTATGAACTTTTCTAAAATCAAAATGATGTTTTTCGACTTCGATGACACCCTGCTTATTCACTATCGTGAACAGCGCCTCGATTCTACAGGTGAAGCGCATCGGGAACGGCTGCTGCGCCGTCAGGTAGAGACGAAGGACGGCTACAGGGTCTTCGACGAAATCGGTGAGCCGAACGAGCTCATCAAGCAGTTTCTTGCGGAGCATCCCGATGTCCCGAAATACTGCATCTCTTTCGTGCAGGACAGCATCACTCTGCCGTTCAAAAAACATTGGTTGGAGATGCACTTCCCAAACCAGTTCTACGATATGATTGGCACTTCCAGTCCTGAACGCAAAGTGACCGTCATGCAGATGTACGCCAAAGTCTGCAATATTCCTCCGTATCAAATTCTCTTTGTGGACGACTACTACAAGGCGGTAGACGCAGCCGCCGATGCAGGCTTCTGTGCCATGTCCACTACGGAACTCATGCAACGCCAGCTCGATAAAAGTAAGTAAATCCCCAACTCGAAAAATTTTTCTTAAAAATGCAAAGCTTTTTCCGAAGCAAAATATATCTCAAACACATGCCCACGCGGGTAGAAAGGTAATCACAAATGGGACGCTATAACTTCAACCAGAAAACGCAGGACGGCTACGAAATCTCGCCCGAACAGGCTAAAAAGTGGCTCGAAAAAAACGACAATAACCGGAACATCAACTACGCCAAAGTCAAGAAGATGGCGAAAGACATGAAGGAAGGACACTGGGATACAACACATCAAGGTATTGCCATTGCCTCCGATGGCACACTGGTCGATGGTCAGCATAGATTGCTCGCTATCGTGGAGTCCGGCGTGACTGTGCGCATGAATGTAACCTTCAATGCCTCCAAATCTCAGCACATCGACTCCGGCAACAGCCGCTCAATGGCAAACCGTGTACAGATGTCGGACTACGATATGAGTTGGACGAACAAGACGATTCTCTCCGCAGCAAACCTCATCGGTCGCCTGTTCGCAGGCTCAAATCTCAGTCACGAAGAAGCTCTAAGCGAGTGGCTGATGAGGTATCGCACGCAAATCGAATCTACATCCAAGTGCATCAAAAAGGCTACACTGCCGGGACTCAACTCCGCCGGTACGACAGCGGCTATCATTGTAGCCGCCATGAACGATGTCCCCGCTATCTACATTGAGAAATTCATGGATGTGTTCTATTCTGGATTCACCAACAACGAAGCCGAGCATTAAGCTATCACGCTGCGGGACGAACTGCTGCGTGAAAATCGTGTCAAACGCGGCACACAGTATGCAAAGTTTGCCTTCTACCGTACAGCTAACCGGCTGAACCAGTATTACAAGACGGCCACCGGGCAGCGCGTTGCCAAGCGCGTCAACGACGGCGATTTCCCGTATAATGTTTATGATGCCAGCGGCGGTATCGTAAAGCCCGAAACCAAGAAAGCCAAAAAAGTTGTTTGAAAGGGGGTGATTCTTGTGAAGAAAATCTTGAAATGCCTGCTCATGGCAGCGGTTGCTGTCATCGTCTATCGTTTGCTTCTGCTGCACAGCAAACGTCAGAAAATGGTCAAAATCGGTCAGACTATCTTGAGGTAGTGCTTAATGGCTAAGACTCAACTGACCCGTGACATTGAAAAAGCCCTCCACTACTGGAATCCAACCAGCTATGGAGGCTATCGTGTAGATTCATTTCGCCAAGGCTTCGACGCTCTGGAAGTACCTGTTGAGTGCGGCACTGTTAAATCTGGACTGGTTGACTTTGTCCGTGTGCAGGAATGCTTCACAAGTGAAACAAAAAGCGGCTCCTGCAAGCTGGCTTCTCTTACAGCGGGAAACACCTCTGTGCAGCAGATGGCAAAAGAAGCCGGATGCCACAAGGATACTTCTGACTTTGAATTCTGCAAGGAACCTTGCTCAGAACGATGGTGTCATTTCCATAAAACGAATCACACCTACACGATTGACACCATCATCACCTGCGTGGAAATCAAGATTTCCGTAAGCGATTTTCACTCCGACCACGGTCACAACTTCGTGGGGCATTGCAACTACTACGCGATGCCAACAGAGTTATACAAAAAAGTCAAAGACGAGATTCCGGACGGCGTTGGTGTTTTGCTATATTATGATGGCGAAAGCACCTGCGGCATCCGCAAGAAAGTAGAATGTAAGCCTCGCCAACTCTCAGAAGAAACTCAAAAATGGCTCATCATGTCAGTCGCTAAAAAGCTGCCCCGGCTCTAAAAGCTGAGGCAGCTTTTTCATATACACGAAAGAAAGGGCGCAACTATGCGAAGAACGCGAGCAGTAATGGTGGCTGTAACGATAGGAATGCTGACCTGCGTTACAGCCTGTGCAAGAGCCGACAATATATCAGCACCTCAGAGCGGAGCTATCAGCGCCGCAAGTTCTGTGGCAACGCCTATCCCTACCACAGCGCCAACGGTATCACCGAAGCCCACAACGGCTCCTACGGCAACGCCGGAACCGACTCCGGAGCCGACAGAAACACCGACACATGCAATCACTTCCGTATGGGGTGATGTGACTCCAGCAACCTATGGGTTGGCGTATGGCACAATCACTTGTGACGATATTGGATTGGACGCTCCTTTGGTTTGGGGCGATGACCAAATTATCTTGAATCAGCGTGGCGGCGTATATCAGTATCCAAGCTCCGCACAAATCGGATACAGTGGATGCCATCTTTTATGTTCTCACAACGACAGTACACTCTCTTTGCTTGAATATGTAAGCATAGGAGATGAATTCGTTGTGACCACAGATTACGGGAAATATGTCTATGTTGTAGATTCCGCACAAGCAGGAACCGTAACAGATGACGCAAGCACCGTAATAGGGGAGGATGGGTCTGTTCTTGTTGACTTATCCGATGAAAATGACCGTCTGTACATGTACACATGCTATCCATTTGGATATTACGAAGCAACCAGCCAGCGCTATGTGGTAAGAGCCACACTAAAAAATTGAGGAGATGCTTTTGGACACCATGTCAAAAGAAAAAATCATCAAAGCATTGAAAATCACAACCACTGTGATTCTGCCGCTCACCATTACCTTGGCGAGCATTCTTTTTTGGGCAAAGGTGGTTTATGACCCCGAATGGCTCATTCTATACCCGAAGCACGCTATCACAGCATGTTTCGAAGGCGCAGGGTTGAGTGGAAGCCTCATTTACTACGACATCCGAGCCGACAAGCACACAGGACACTAATATCCTTGCACATACTTGCGACTTCCATATAATAGATACTGTAACATAGATACCATACGAATCGCGGCAGATTTTTACCTTTTCACGATTCATAATCTGTTCTTTGAGCGGACTTATCCCATACCGGGGTAGGTCCGCTCTTTTTTATTTGAAAGGAGAAAAAACCCATGCAAAACAAAAACTTATTCTTACGGAGAGCAGCAGCGGCAATTGCAGCGCTCTTCACCCTCAGCTTCACAGGCTGCGGTCAGGTCCCGATTGATTCGGGTAGTCTTCCTGTATCCGGGGTCGTCTCAGAAAACCCTGTCTCTGACAGCGAGCAGACGGCTGGCGTAATGGAAGACGGCAGCTTCACCATTCACTTCATCGATGTAGGACAGGCTGATTCTGCTCTTGTCACCTGCGATGGGCACTATATGCTCATTGACGGTGGCAATGTAGATGACTCTGACCTCGTATACTCCGTTCTGGAACGCGAAACAAACGGGCATTTGGATTATGTTGTCGGCACGCACGCTCACGAAGACCATATCGGTGGTCTTTCCGGTGCTTTTGAAGCCGTTACCGCAGATGCGACATTCTGTCCTGTAACAGATTACAACAGCAAGGCATTTCGGAATTTTAAGCAGTATGCGGAGGAAAAAGGAAACGGTCTGACGATTCCATCTGTGGGAGATACCTTCTCATTGGGTAATTCAGAAGTTACCGTTATCGCCGTGAATTCCGTTCCGGACGACACCAACAACACCTCAATCGTACTGCGCATCGTGTACGGAGATACCTCATTCCTGTTTACGGGAGACGCCGAAGAAGAAGCAGAAGAAGTTATCCTTCAGTCGGGTCAGGACATCCAATCCACCGTTCTGAAAGTAGGGCATCATGGCTCACGAACATCTACTTCTGAAACATTCCTCGACACTGTGAACCCCGCCTATGCCGTCATTTCTTGTGGTAAGGATAACAGCTACGGACACCCACATGACATCACATTGGCAAAGCTCCAGAGCAAGGATATTGAGATTTTCCGTACAGATGAGCTCGGAGACATCTACTGCACCTCTGATGGTAAGGATGTCACATTCACCTATGGCGAGTATCATCAGCCGACAGAAGGTCCCGCTGCATCTGAGGTGGAAGTCGAAGAGCCGCAACAGGAAGACGAGGTCATCAACACCTACATTCTAAACACCGGCTCCATGAAGTTCCACGCACCGGACTGCTCCGCCGTTTCTCAGATGAGCGAATCAAACCGCAAGGAATATACCGGCTCTCGTGAGAAGCTCATCGAGCAGGGATATACGCCGTGCGGATATTGCAAGCCGTAAAGATAAGCTTCGTGCCTACCCGCAGCAGTGGTCGCCGGAAGCAACAACAGGAAACGAATAATACCACCGTGAAAATATATCTCGTAAACGCTAAAATGTGAATATCAATAAGGAGGATTGCTATGAAAGCAGTCACTTACATTACCGAAAATACCATCATGAAATTTTTGTATAACCCAAAAAAGACCTTTCTTGAAGGCTTCGTTAAGGAATGGCTACGCTTTGATTCTGGTACATATCAGGATTATGGCAAGTATGTCAGATTCCTAAAGGTTGCTATCAGAGATAATGTCTCTGAATTGTATATGCAAGGTTATCCGTGGGGAACTCAGAAAGGATGCAAAGACCGTCCGATTGGGTATATCGATAGCGCAGCAAAATTCGATAGGGTCGCCGTCATTATCGATTCGTCTAAAATCTGGCCTTTGGTAGGTTCTTCCTCGATAGAGGCTTTTCTGGCAATTTGCCCGGAGCTCCAAAACATTCTTTGGAGCAATAACTTCTTGTGTGGCTTTTGGCGGGAATTTCCGCAAAGGGTCTTTGAGGAATTCAATGTCGATGAGTCCGCCGAAAACAACGAGGGCGTAAAAAGCCTTGCTATGCAGTATGTCATTTTCGATGCGCTGACCAATTCGGATAGTCCTGTATCTTTCGAATGTATGTTGAACGCATTGAAAGGCACCTGTACATACGAGCGCATGAACGACTATGAGTGCGCCATTAACTATGGCTGCGACCCGGAAGGCTGTATCACCTCGATGGTGCAATGGCTGAATGATAAGCATCTCAGAATCGTCAACAAAGAGACGGAAAAGGGGTCTTATCTTCCAAAGAAGATTGCAGCAGCAAGGATTGCCAAAAGCATCCGTTCTTCGTTTGTCCCGGATGACAATGAGTCCCAGCGCATTGCACAGAGCATGCTGGCTTATTGCAAGGAGTATATTCCAAAAAGAAATGTCATCGACATTACGATTGGCGATGGGACTTCGGATGTAATCCGTGTGAAGGTTCCGGTCAGCAGTTTTTTCCACTATGACCCTGAGACCAAAGAACTGTTCATCAATGTCAGCAAGGTTCCCGAAACAAAGAGAGCAGACATCAACCGCCTTCTGAAAGGCAGAGGTTCTTTCGTTGGTGATGACCTCGTCCCGATGACATTTTTGCAGGAAGTCTTTTTCGGAACGCTTTCTTTGTGGAACATGGACAGATATTCGTACAGTGCAAATATCATGAAAATGTCGCTGGCCGATATCTTCGAATAAAAGTCCGAGCCTATAAATGATAAGTCGTAGCCAATCTTATAAAAACAAGCCGTGAAAACCCACGACTTTAGTCGTGGGATAAAGGCATTAAGAACGAATCAATTCACGCTGCCTATCCGCAAGATAGGCAGTGTTTTTTTGTTGTAAAAGCGTGCGAATTGCGTACCATAGATAGTAGATTCTAAAGAAAAGGAGGCTGCTACCTATGCGTCTTGTAATGAAAACCTACAAGTACAAACTGTACAACAACAAGAAGAACAAGTATCTTGTTCAGCAGATAGAAATTGCCTCCGAGATTTGGAATTTTTGCATTGCTATGCGGCGTATGTACTATTTGGTCTATGGTAAAACGCTCAAAGCCAATGATTTGAAAAAGTACATTACTAAAATCTGCAAGCGCCGCAAGTGGGGCCACTGGCATAATCTTGGAAGCCAAGCTATTCAGGATGTGGTGGAGCGCGTTGACCGCGCCTATAAAGCCTATTTTGATAATAAGAAAAAGGCACATCCTACCAAGAAGTCTCTGCCAAAATTTAAGAAGCGCGAAATGTATAAAAGTTTCACGCTCAAACAGGCAGGCTATAAGTTTGACAGCAAAGGCGGCGTCATCATCAATGGTAAGAAGTATCGCTATTTTGATTCTCGTCCTTTGAAGGGTAAAGTGAAAACCTTAACCGTCAAGCGCGATAATTTAGGTGATGTCTATCTCTTTGTCGTTACTCAAGAGGGATGTAATGAAATTCTTCCACGAGCAGGTAAAGCTGTCGGGATGGATTTTGGCTTGAAGCACTTCCTCAACTTGGATGACGGCAGCGTGATAGATTCCCCTGAATGGTATAAAGCCTCTCTGAAAGAGCTGCAACGAATACAAAGACATATTTCACGCTGTAAGCCGGGAAGCAATAACCGTAAGAAAGCAATCAAAGAGTTGAACCGTATCTATCGAAAAATACGTAACCAACGCACTGATTGGTTCTTTAAGGCTGCTTACCAACTGATAGCGGATTACGCTATCATCTGCATTGAAAACTTAAATCTTGCAGGAATGCAAAAACTCTGGGGACGCAAAATCAATGATATAGCGTTTGGTGAGTTTGTCAAAATCCTTGAGTGGACAGCATCCAACTGTGGCACGGAGGTCGTGAAAATTGACCGTTTCGCTCCATCCAGCAAGTGCTGCAGTCGCTGCGGGTACATCTACCCGAAGCTCACACTCAAGCAGCGGCAGTGGGATTGCCCATCTTGCGGCACGCACCACGAAAGAGACGTCAATGCAGCTATCAATATATGCCGTATGGGATTAGCTCAAATGGGCTACCCTGCGTAAAAATACTCTCACGGATGGGGCACTATGCCGTTACCGAGAGGCGTAAGACTGGGTCAGCCAGCGGCCTCGTTGAAGTAGAATCCCACGATTTTAATCGTGGGAGTGTGTCAACCAATAATTATCCAATCCAAGTGCCGCCTGCTTACGAGCAAGCGGCAATTTTTCTTGCGTTTCATCAGCAAAAATGGTAAAATTTAGACAAAGGGGAGGATTGCATAAAATGAGAAGCAAAAAGGGAAAGGTTCAGCCTGTCGTATCCATTGAGGACCGTATCAAAGCCGCAGCAATGCTCCTGAAAATTGGACAAGATGCAGAAGCGACAACAAAAATGCTGATGGAAACATATTCTGTGTCTGAAGATGAAGCTGATTCGTATGTGACGGAAGCGTTAAAAATCTGAGGAATCGAGGTGCTATCAGATGTGTAATTACAGCGACTATGTCGAACAAAAAGGAATTGAGAAAGGCCGTATTGAAACGCTTTCCGAAAGTGTTGTAAAACTTGTTCGCTCCGGCACTCTGACGCTTGATGCAGCTTTGGATGTGCTGCAGGTATCTGACGATATCCGTGCAACTGTCAAAGCAAAGGCTGAAAAGATTTTGAATAATCAATAATATTTACTTCATTGAGCCACTACCCATGCTGGGGGTAGTGGCTCTTTTTTGTTGCATAAAATTGCGAATGGCATACCATGGATAGTAGATTCTCAAATAAAAGGTGGCTGCTATTTGTAAGATTGGGCCAGCCAGTAACTTCATTGAGCACATCATATAAGGAGAACAATTTTATGGTCACTGTTTTTGTTGTATTAGTAATCGCTCTATGGAAATTTTTAACATACCCATTTGAGCCTCTTGCTCGTTTTGTCTGCAGGAAAGAAAAAGACGAAGAGAAGCGAGACAAAAAGGAATTCGTGTGTTTGTTAATTTGTTTGATTGTCGGATACGCCATCTTGAAGTCTCCTGATATGGTATATACATATGTAATGAAACATCATGAGTCATCTGAATTCTGGTTTGGTTTCTATAAGAACTATAATCTTGTTGTTCATCTTTTGATGTTGGCTTACGGATTCAGATGGGTTTGGGGTGCAATTCGTGTTTTAAAGGGCAATCCGGATGCTCTCACAGATGAAGAGTCTCAACGGTTGTATAAAGCAAGTAGAATAAACGCTGAAAAAGACGAAGCCTATTGGAATGGCTATTGGGATGGTTTCATAGGCTGATGCCATAAAAGAAGCGGGAAGCCAGCCATTTTGGACATGAAAGGATTTACGCTGCGATTAGCATCAAACCATTTGAGCCACTACCCATGTTGGGGGTAGTGGCTCTTTTTTGTTGCTCAAAAACCAGTTGCCAATGTGTGCGAACTGACTAAAATTGTAGATGTACGATAGATAACATCTACTATGGCACTACCTGTGCTCGTACATTTTTCATAATTTCGCTTAAAAGGCGGACTTCCTGTTTTTAGGGAGCCCGCCTTTTTTGTATGAACCAAAAGGAGCGTAATGTAATGTTCAAAATTCACGATGACAAAGTCTACTTCGTTGCCGAAACCCCTGACATCAACAAAGTTATCGAAATCTTCCTACCTAAGGATGACCGTGGCACCATTATGGATTCACACGAAATCCGTGTGGACCTGTGCCGTGCCGTCATTCACATGGAGAAGAAGGGTGTCCGTGTCTTGAAGGTCCGCAACATTGAGGATACCAACAAGGCAAGCATCGACATCTGGCACATGCCGGAGTATCAGGAGGCTGCAGAGTCTCCCGTAAGCGATGTGGTCAATGCCTGCATCGAGTCCTGCTTTGATTCCGGTGCAATGTTCAATCTGCCATGCAAAGTCAACCGCAAAACCCATGAAGTTTTTGCTGTCGAATGCTGCGCAAGCCCCGATGATGATGACTCGTTCAGCCATGCAGATGTTGAAATTGACGGGCAGTCTTACCCGCTCAATTTTGTCTCTGACATCATGGACGAAAACGATGTCGACGACGCATTGGATGAGTTCTACCGAATCCAGCAGACCGGCGAATATTGGGAAGCGCACGACGGCAAATCGCTCACGGACGCTATCCATGAATGCCGCTGGGCTATCCTGAAGGATGCCATCCAGAAGCGCGGGCATGAGGCTGTTGCTGATTTTGTCGGGACCGACATTTCCAGCGATACTTACGACCGCGTGATGGATGAAACCGAAGCCCAGATGCCGGACGAAGAGTTCGAGCGCTTCTGGGAAAAGCACATCTGACAAAAACATCTCATATGATAGAAAGGAAGTATACCGCTATGGCTATCAACAATGTTAACGAATTTCTCCGCAAGACCTTTTCCGAAACCATCTTCGGCACCCCTGCGCTCCGGCCGATTGCAGTCTGTGCAGACGGCTTCAGCCTGTCGATTCAGGCAAGCAGTATGCACTACTGCAGACCGAGTAAGGACCTGCAGGACGGCGATTACTCCAAGGTCGAACTCGGCAATCTGTCTGAGACGGTCGAGGAGTTTCTGCCGTATGCCGAGAATGAAGCCCGTCCGCTGCTTACCGTCTATGGGTATGTCCCCGTTGAGACTGTGAATGCAGTGCTTGCCAAGCACGGCGGTATCGTCAACGCGTGAGGGGAGGAAACTTACGATGGAAGTATTCACTATCGTCGCCAATGAGGTCATTGGCTTATCCGCAACGGAATGCACACTGATTCAGTTTAGCTACAATCCGGAGCAAATCCGTGACCCGGAAAGCGTCCTGCGCAGTGCTGTCAAGGACTATCTCAAGACGGATGAAGGCAAACGACAGCTGGAAATCAACTGTGGTTGCTGGAACTGGGGCGATGTCGATGACATTCCCGGCTCGTTCTTCTTGAACTATGGTCTGGCTAAAATCGCTCCGCCGGATGTGAATGCTGTCGTTGACCGCAACGAGAGTTTTACGGATGACTACGACGATTGCGAGGAAGAATAACAGAAAGGGCATGAAAAAATGCGTATTTATGCCGCAAACAGCGTATTCATAGAAGTTACGCGCCGGTGCAATATGTGCTGTGCGCACTGCCTGCGCGGAGATGCTGAAAGCATCGATATTCAGGAGAAGTACATCGATGCTTTTCTCGACAGCTTTGAGAAGGGAGCTTATATCAGCTCTCTTACCTTTACCGGTGGGGAAATCTCTCTGAATATACCGGCAATTCGATACACCTTGAAAGCTGTCAAAGAGCGTGGTATCGCCGTTGGAAGTTTTTACATGGTCACTAACGGAAAAGCCGTCGATAAGATGGCTGACCTTGCTATGGCGAGTCTGGAGTGGTGGACCTACTGCGATGAAAAAGATGACGATATGTGCAGTCTTTGCATCAGCAGTGATAACTTCCACGAAGCAATCCCATATGAAAGTAAAAGTATCCTTAGTGGCTTGAAATATAACCGTGACGATAAGGTAACGGACTTTCATCGGGCTTATTTACTGAACGAAGGACGTGCTAAGAATCTCGATTCGAATGTCTATAAGAAACGTGAACCTTATGTAGACAAGCTCGAATACGAATTCAACAAAACCGGCGATATCGACTTTTACAGCGGTGAGCTGTACTTGAACGCCATCGGTGATATCGTTTCCGGCTGCGATTGGTCCTACAAGTCGCAGAAGAAATATCGTTTTGGCAATGTAATGAACAAAAACTGGCTGGAGAACATTACCAACAGTGAGTTGTGCATTGCAAGCTAAACTATATCACTTATACATTGCCACCGTTTTCCTACAGAAACGGTGGCTTTTTTAAAAAAGGAGGCCGCAAATGGCTGAAACAAAAGACATGTTTGAACAAATCAGCGCCATCTTAACCGATAAGAAAGATAAGCCGCTTTCCTATGAGGAACTTGCAGCAATGCTCAAAACTGACCCTGATGCCCTCAAAACCTTTGATGAGGTCTATAAGACACAGGTTCTTGAAAGTGGAGAGCTGCATGAAAATATGCTCCAGTGGGATACAGCTACAGTCAAAGCAATTCTCGACAAGAAGGTCTACTTTCCACCGGAACTTAATTCGCTCATTGACCGCATCGTCACAGAACTGGTGCTTGAAACGCGTCTGTACATCTACAACGCGGAACGCGGCGGCTATTATGTGACATACTCTGCCAACCGTGACTTTATGACGGAAGTCACAAACGAGGAGCTGAAACACTACCCCGAAGAACTCCGTCCGCAGCTCACCGGAAAGTTGATGAAGATTGACATTTCTGAGCCGTCGTACAAGGAACTGCTTCAAAACTACGCAGGCTACAAGAATGCGAAAAACGACAGCACAAAAATGTTCTGCTACAACATGTTCCGTCAAGGTCTTGACATCCTCGACCTTGATGACTTCACTTATCAGATGCTTGAGATGAACCCCAACTCTATGGGCTTCTGGTTTCCTCCTCTGGTAGAAGGATTGTACGGCAGCGCATTTTTCAAGGTTCCGGACACAAAAATTCTTCGCGTACCTATCACCATGCTGCCGCTTACCCGCCTTGGTTTCGAGACGTTGAATCCTGTTACAAAGGAAATCGTGAACCGTTATTGCCAGAAAGTCTTCCATCTTGATGAATACGAAGACTATTTTATCAAAACGGGCACGTATTCTTCCAAATACGAATTCCGCAACGCTCATATCCATAACCCGAAGGAAATCAATGAGATGGGCGAGTATTTCTTGTTCTTGAATCATCTGACATGCTTGATGGCAGGCTCCCTAAACAGTCGTTGCTGCTATGGCGCTAATACTACAAATGAGTGGGTCGTCAGAGAGTATATCAAGGATAAAGAGAACAATCCTACCATTTACAACGGTTTGCCGCTGCACACTGAATATCGCGTGTTTGTGGATTTTGATACAAAGGAAATCCTTGGCGCAAGTCCTTATTGGCGCAGCGATGTTATGAAGAACGAATTCAAAAAAGTCAGCAGCCCACAGGAACGCCATGATTATGTTGTCTACAAGATGCATGAAGACATTCTGAACCAGCGTTACCACGAAAGCATTCAAACTATTCTGGCTGAGCTGAAGAAGGTTATTCCTCGCATTGAGTTGACAGGGCAGTGGAGCGTCGATGTAATGCGCAACGGCAATGATTACTACATCATTGATATGGCGCTTGCTGAGAACTCTGCTCTGAATGACTGCGTGCCGAGTAACCGTCTTCGTGCTTATCCGCAGCAGTGGCTGCCTGTGGCTCCGAATACCGAAACCTAAAAAGGGAGAACCATCATGAATACCATTTCACCCGTCTTCATCCATCAGCCGGATAGCTGTCACGGATGGGGCATTGAGTTCAATAAAGAGCGACCGTTTTGGGAGGCAGATGCCACCGCATTTGTCCGTGCCATGTACGATGAGATGCAGAGCCATGACAAGAGCTTTAGCTGGTTTCATCAGTGTGGCAGCGGGCAAGAACAGAATGGAAACTACTACGGTTACCAATTTTTCGAGGTTTGTTCTAAGACTGAGGAAAGCGATGCGAAGCGCATGGCTGAAATCATTGCCGAAAAGATTGGCACGAATGTTGTTTAATAAAGGAGCGTTAATTCATCATGGATACGCTTTCACCTAAAATCACATTGTTTGGCAAAACGATGAACATCAAGGAGTTTCTTACTCTCCTGTACACAGAAGCCAAAACTTCGGGATACGACTCAAATACCGGAAATGTTTGGTGCCTTGCTTATCAACGCAATGTGTCCGCGCCGGGAATCCCGATGGACCAGTTGACAGAAGAACAGCGGCTGTATGTGTATGCCACAACGTTCTTGTCTTTTCTTTCTATTGGGAATAAAAAGAACACTCCTAGAGATTTCATCGTTAAAACGCAGGAATATGAGCGTGAATTTTGGCTGAGCGACAACATCAACAGCCAAAAAGCCATTCTTCCGGACAAAAATATGTGGCGTAATTTCAAGGATATTTACTTTTACATTTCGACCGACTATGACGTAGGCAACGATGGTGTTCCGTTTGCAGACCTTCTGCCGGAAGAACGCATCAATGCCGCCGCCTATTATGTGGAGGAACACCTCGAAGACTGGACGACCTTGCTTAGCTTCACTGTTCCTTACGCCCGGTACACGGATGTCCCCAACGCAAAATAAATCTCATCTTACTGGAGCCGCCTTCGGGTGGCTCCTTTTTCTTTTGCCAAAAATTGCGACCGGATGTATAATTGGAAAAAGGCGGAGGTGCAGTATGAGCATATACGGATAGCGGGGCAGAAATGCCAGAACCAAAACATCAAGAAGATACCAACCACATCTGAGATGCCAGTTCAGGCACTTGTTGTCGAGTATACGATGCAACAGATTACAACATACAGCAATAATTGCATTTTGTTGCGAATTGCGTAAAATATAGGATGCAAATAAAAAGTGAGGTGAAGGAAAGGTTGTCGCAAATCAGAATTATCGCTCCCTATGGGGACAATTTCAGTGTCAGAGAATTTGTGGAATGGGAGTATAACGGCGGGAAAGAAGATTTTGAGCCCGATATGCACTGTAAATCATGGAATACATTGCCCATCGACGGAAAGCTTGGCCACATTGCTTGCAGTCTTTTTGGAGACCTCGCTAGTTTTGGCAGTTATAGCTGCCGTATTGGTGTCTCAGATGGGCATTCAACCTACTACTTCTTCTTTACTCAAGAAGGAAAGGACGAGGAGATTCTCCTCAGCCTTGCCGCTTTTGTAAATGTAATCTACACAAGTGCCGAAGAAACATGCAAACAGGGAACAGGGCTTACTTTTGCAGACTTACCTCTTGCGCAGAGACTTGATGTGATTGCAAAATATATCGAAAACAACTTTGAAGCATGTGTCGCAATGCTCGCCAATGTTCCTTATATGCAATGGACTTAATATTTTTTGCCATTTAGTGTTGCACATTTGTGCGAATTGAATAGAATTAAGAATGTAAACCAAAAAGTGCATCGGAGCGGTCAAACGCCGCTTTGTGCTATAAATTCCTCCCCCAAAAGGAGCAGGTTCGTAAGGAACCTGCTCCTTTCTTTTTGGCAAAAAAGGAGAACCCATGAATCGAGAAGATGTTGCAAAACGTAATGCCAGTATCGTGCGGGATATGCGCAATGGCATGCGGATTCGTGATGTAATGAAAAAGTATGATGTATCTCGCTACACATGCTACCGCACCATGCAAAGCGTAAATCGAAAAGAGAGACAAGCAAATTACAGTGACTGGAAAGCCAAGCGTGATGAAGAAATCGTCAATCGTTATGCCGATGGCGTCCCAGCAGAACAACTTGCTAAAGAGTATGGCGTTCACCGAGCCACAATATACCATATTCTTTCTGAGCACAACAAAGACTATCTGCGACAACGTGATGCCAAAAGACCGAACGCCACTCAATTGGCTCGTGAAGCACGGCAGCAAACATTTATCGAAGCTGTAAAAGCTGACCCGAATCGCTCAGTTATGAGCATTTGTGAAGAGTTTGGCTACTGTTCTTCTCACGGCTTTGCTCTTATCCATAAAGCCGGAATCTACCGTGGCCGAGGACGCAAAAAAGGAGCGAGCAACCATGACGAGGCTTGAGAAAATCCAGCGCCTGAACGCAATTGCAGCAGATTATGAGAAAGGCATGTCTTTGCCTGCCCTGGCAGAGAAGTACGGTGTCTGCGTACGGACCTGCTACCGTGCCATTGACAAAGATGCCGTAAAAGAACGTACTGTTGCTCTGAACAAAGCGACAAAGCTGGATACCGAAATCTTGAATGATTATATCGCCAATATGTCAGTAACAAACATTGCAGCGAAGAACAAAACCTCCACAACTCACTGCTACCGTGTTGCAAAAGAAGCGGGACTGTGCAGCTTGGAGCAGGGTCGGAACCGACGGTCATCCCGCCTTACGGAACGCAACAAGGAAATCTATGCCAAGCGGAAAGCCGGTGCCTCAGTCAAAGAATTGGCAAAAGAATATCAGTTAAAGGTCCCGACTGTCTATTGCATTCTTGAACATATGGAATGGGGTAGAAAGCCATGAAAATTCGGTTAATTTTGTGCGCTGCGCTGACTTTTGCACTCACCGCTTGCTATCCCGTTAGTACGCTTCCTGCAGATGTTCCTGTCGGCTCAGCAAAAAGTATCGTAGAGAAGGAATTGGAAAAATCCCCGGAAGAAGAATTCACAAACTGGCTAGAAGCAGAGCATATCACGCCGTATGCTTTTGGAGATTGGGGAGAGGCTTCAAACGGTTCCTTCACAGACGGCAAGTGGCACGACGTCAAGCTGCGCATCACAAAAGTCACAACGGAAAGCGAAAACGAGGACTACATCGAAAATGTCATCGCTTACAACAACACCTACGCCACTGTGAAATTTGGCGAAGATGAAACTATCAAGCTGGAAGACGGCATTGATGATGCCGAGCTTATAGTAGTGGATTACGAAGTAGAGCTTCCCGAAGATTATCCTTGTGACGGAAACGCAGATGTAAACCTGTCTGTTCGTGACCAAAGTGGTCAAACGCAGATGATTAAGCTCGTGACAAGTGAAGAACTTGATATGACTCCCGGCACAGTATACGCCAAGCGCGGTATCTTTGCACGCAAGCGGGGCGACACAAACTATGTGTTCGAATCCCTCCGCTATCAAAACGACGCCGCTATTGAAGGACTAGATGAAGGGGCATCCGCCAGAGCATTGGAAGACAGCTTTTTCTCCAACAAATAATACCCATACAAATTCGAATAACAACACCGGACCTGCTGCGAATATTGCGGCAGGTCTTTTATTTTTGAGGTAATAGCATGAACGATAAAGACCGTACACTTCTTCGCTATGTAGTAGAAGGAGATATTCGTAAAGCCCAGCAACAGGCAAAAATCATCCTTGAGGGTATCACAACGGCAAAAGACGAGCAATTCAAGACCCGCTGTCTTTCTCAGCTCTCGGCAAAAGCGCCGGAGCTTATCGAACTTCCTTATAACATGCAAGGGTTACTTGTGGCAGAAGATGTCACTAATTTCCCGGAAAATCGGTATTTGCTCCGTGATTCCGAAAAAGCTGTAATAGAACGTCTACTGAAGACGAGAAAAGCCTCTCTCCGACTTAAAGAACTTGGCATTCACTACACCTGTTCATTGCTTCTGCAGGGCGAACCGGGAACCGGAAAAACCGAACTGGCACGATATATTGCATACAAAGCAGACTTGCCTTTCGTATATCTTAAATTCTCCGGGCTTATCAGTTCTGCTCTGGGGAAAACGCAGCAAAACATCGGGCATGTATTTGACTATGCTCGGCGTTCTCCTTGTGTGCTCTGCCTTGACGAGATTGATGCTATCGGCATGAGCCGTGGCGGAAAAGATGATGTTGCAGAGATGAGCCGCGTAACCATTGCTCTGATGCAGGAGCTTGACCGTCTCCCGAACGATGTCATTCTCATTGGCACGACCAACCGTTCTGACCAGTTGGACGCAGCATTGTTCCGTCGGTTCAGTTTTCTTCATCGCGTACGGAGCCTTGACAAGAACGATGCCGCCACTTTAGCAAAGATGTTTCTTGCATCGACGGGATACCCCACCACCGAGCACACCGTATGCGATGTACTCGAAACCATCGAGAGCTTCTATACAGCGAGTAATGTGACGAAGGCTTGCACGGACTATCTCGTCAATCAAATTGTCAATGAAGAGCAGGAGGAGAGCCATGCGTGATTTTGAGCCCCGTATCCGCATGAAGCGCGGAACTGTAGCAGAGGAGTACCCGGAAGTTGCAGCTATGTGGCATTCTACTGCGAATAGCTTTACCCCTTCAGATATTACCGCCGGAAGCAATCAGCGTGCAGCACTTATCTGCCCCGTGTGCGGTTATGGCAGCGATGGAGAATGGCAACCGACTGTCGCTTCGGCTTGTCGTACCAAGGGTGGCTGCCCGGTCTGCTCCGGCAAAATCGTAGTTAAGGGTAAGAATGATGTTGCCACCGTACATCCAGAAATTGCGGAGCAGTGGCATCCGACGCTCAATAAAATCAGCCCGGATGAAGTTTCTTCCGGCAGCGGGAAGCATGTCTTTCTCGTATGCAAAAACTGTGGATACGGCAAAAAAGGGGAGTGGTGTCCCGTTATTGCGTTTGCCTGCGGCAGCGGTGACAATCATACCGGCTGCCCGGCATGTGCTGCCAAGGCGCAAAGTAAACGTCTCAAAGCCTATCACGAACGGCGCAGAAAGGGACGGTGATGTTATGCGAAGTCATTTGAGAGCTGAACCTATCATAAACGCTAAAAGAGATACTCCCTATAACATGAAAACGCAAAAAGAAATTGGATTATTGGGAGAAAAGGTTTGTAGGAACTTCCTCATAGATTGCTGCGCTAAGCACCGTTTTGGCTTCGTACGATTTGAAGATGTTCGAGATGTCAAAATGTATCAAGAAAGAGACATTGACTTTATTGTTTACACTTCAAGCGGGAAAACAATAACACTTGATGCCAAAGCGGATACATATACAACAGGAAATATTTTTCTCGAAATTTATGTTCCGGGTTTTAAGCTTGGGAAAAACGGCGTTCCTATCGCAAAGTATACAGAAAATGGAGAACGAGCCGGACAAAAACCCGGTTGGCTGTTTCGAGGAGCAGACTTTATTTTCTATTGTTTTTTAAACACAAAAGAAATCTTTGTTTTTGACAGGGAATGTGCGGCGTATTATGCTTGCGAATGTGCAATATCGGGAATGCCGCTGATTCCCATATATAGAACAGCAAAAAACGATGAAAACCGTGGAGATAACCGCAATTACTATGGCATGGGAATTTGTCCAAACGCCTTGCGAATGATGAACAGCAATATTATGAGAAATCATATGTGACTGTGCCATTTCCAAAAAGGGCCTTATTATAATCCTTACACGAAAACTTATGACCATCCGAAAAAATCCGCCTGAGAATGTGAATTTTTCGCAAACAATTGCCTCATAAGCTACAAAAAAGTGTTATAGATTTGGTATAATATAGATAGGAAACGGAGGGAATTATTGTGAATCAAATCAACGCTGTAACGCTTGGAAAGCTCATTGCTGCACACCGTGAAGGCGACGAGCAGAAGTTCAAAACCTATGTTGATTTTATCGCCAAAGCCTATGAAGAACAGGGAAACGACCGTGCCGCTAACATCATCCTCAGCAACTATACGGGTGATTATGGCGAGCAGGGGAAGGTCGTTCTGGATGAACCAACCGAACAGACTACATACTACGAGACAGGCTGGTATGAGCCTGATGTTTTGGGGTCCGGTGGCTCCTTTCGCGGAGTTACAAAAGCAACTTCCGAGGAAGAAGCATTGCAACGGCTGCTGAAACACTCTGCCGACTATGCACATCGTATCACCGTATATAAGAAAGACGGCAAAACCATAAAGCGGGAAATTTCCGAGTATGACCAATGGGAAAAGAAGTGGAGGACATAATGAAGTGGAATGTATTTTCTCTCGAAGCCGTTAAAGAGGCATTAAAACCCAAGTTTGTGTTGGAGAAAGTCCGCTATGTGACGGACGACGAAGAGTACGGCGAGGGCGAGTCTACGCGCCTTGTTTTTCGCAATGTAGAAGAGATGCCGGAAATCGACTATATTAAGCGGACCGTCTGCACATTCATTCAGGACACCTATGTTCATTTTAAGGACAAAAGCCTCAAGCCGATGCGTATTTGGCAGGATAACCTCAATGAAAGCGAGGACCATATCCGTTATTCCACAAACAACCTTGTGTCGCCACCGCTGGGACTCATTGGCGAAACATACATTTCTGACGAAAGCCACACACACAAGTGGCTGGTAGCCCAAGGAGGAACTGAACTTCTTGAGAAAGCGTCCGTCAGCATTGATGTTGATGTGATTTACGCCTATGACAATGTCGATAAGGTTGAGAAAAGTTCCGAAAACGGCGAGGTACATGGCGTTCTCATCAACAGTACAATGTATCTGCGCGAATCGGAAATCAAACAGGTTGCTCAGCTTATTAAAGATGAAAAGCTCCGTAACCGCGTATTGACGCTGATGCGCTCTCATCGCCGTATTGTATCGGCTCCCGAAAAAGAAAATCGCAATATTCGGGAAATCGCATCCGCACAGATGCTGGGTCAGGGGTGAAATTGTGAAACACAAAATCTCAGAAATCGGCGCTCAGATGCTCAAGTACCAAGAACAGCTTGCCCGTGAATACAAATACAAACCCATCCCGCGTACCTTCTTCTCCGATGTGAGAGCCAAGTTTCAAAAGGCATTGCCGGAATGGTGCAATGTGTCCGGTGACACGATTTCGCTCGAAACCACCAACGGTACGGTCATTACCAACGGGTACAACCGTATCGTGATTGGCGACTACGGCGCATTTGTTGAGTTTTCACGCGTACAAGCCTATATGCGACGTCTGAAAATCAAAGAAGGGCAGGCTTATCGCGTAGAAGACCCGCGCTATGCCGAACATGTCAAATATCTCTGGCTCACGGCAGATGATGGTTCGGATGTGAAGGTATACGACCAGAAGCGTCCGGTAGAATATGCGGATTATAAGCCGGGGATGCTGTATGTCAGTGTATATGAGGTGTTCCCACACATCTAAGAAAATCAAAATAAAAAGTTCTACCCAGTTCAGGGTGGGCTTTTTATCGAGAGCGCCGCAAAGACTACTAACTCACAGAGGTAACCGACAATGGTAACATTTATTGATGATGATGATATCGAACTCAAGCCTTGCCCGTTCTGTGGTTCTACAGCCGGGTTATATGCAAGCTATGAAGGCATGTATGCAGTGCGATGCAACTACTGCCGCATCGGAACTGTCCTCATAAAAAACGAACAGGACGCGATTGAGTTGTGGAATCACAGAACGGAGGTAACGAACGATAACTAACACAGACAAAGCAATTGCATTGCGCCCATCATACTGGGCAAGCGTATCTGGCGGAAAAGATAGCCTGTATATGCTCAATTACATACTGCACAATCTGGACAGATACCCGCTTGACGGCGTGGTTCACTTTGAACTCGAAATCGACTACCCGTTTATACATAACGTTATCGACTATATGGAAACGGAGTGCAAGCGAGCGGGCATCCAATTTGTGCGAATCAAGCCGAGGAAAACGTGGGAAGAATTGTATGATAAATGCGGTTTCCCAACAAGAAAAGTAAGATGGTGTAACGGTCACTATAAACTTGATGCAAAGCGGCAACTATCCGAATGGCTGAACAAAGTTGGTTTTTATGTAGTAAATTACATAGGCTATTGTGCCGACGAAGAACGCCGTTTCAACAAACGGTTGAGTGCCAAAAAGTTAGAGATATACCCTCTCGCAGAAAACGGCATTAACGAAGATGTGATTTTGGAATGGGCAAAGACACAGCCTATTTTCAACAGCTACTACAAAACCAACAAGCGCTGCGGTTGTATGTATTGCCCGATGTCCTCGTTTCTTAACTTTGCCTATCTCTATAAATACTACCCCGAAAATTTCCGGTATATGCTTGAAAAAATGCGGGAAACGGAAGAATTGAGAGAGAAAGAGCTTGGTAGACCGTTCTCTGTGATTTCATCGAATCCCAAATATAATGCGGATTACTTGGAACACATCGTCAAAACGAAATGGCTCAAAAAGCTCAACGAAATGGAGATGACCAACAATGACTATGTCGATGCGTATTGCGTCGGTGTGGATGTGGATGGTCACACCACTGTCCACTAGGTTGCATTAAAGAGTATTGGCAAAAAGGTGTTTTATCGAGTTTAGCTGTGGGGAGAATGTCAATTGGGTGAAAGCATGAGCAGTGAACCAAAAGTAATCACTTCCTTTGAGGAAGCACCGCAATCGTTGCGCGATAAATGCGATAAAGAAGTTTTGCGAGCTTTTTTTAATGCACACTTCTCAATTACAGAAAAAAGTGTGAATGACGATAAAAGATTCTATCTCGATGATGGGCGCAGAATTAAGGACGATGATATTCTTGTTGCCTACATGAAAGATAGGAAAGTCTGGGCAGAACCCAGCATTGAAATTCGTACTATAACAGGCGAACTCACAAACAAGTTTGGAGAAAAGAAGCTCAAAGATTTCTTTGCGGCAGGATTTTTCTTAACGAAAAAACGCATTAAAAAGAACAAATGGAGATATTATTTGCCGGACGGCAGATGCTTGGATAGTGAAAAGAAACTCGATGACTTTTTACTCGAAAAACTGCGTCCAGCTTTTAACAAAGAGTTATGCGACCATGTGATTGACATGGCAGCCACGGCAATTCCCGGCGTTGACAAAAGCGAGCTGTTCATTTCCGACACAGAAAACGAAAAGGCTGCGTGCCTTAATGTAAAACTTGACGGCAAAGTCTATAAAGAAGCAATTTTACCGTATGTTTCCTATGAAGGCATCATTAGCTCATTACTTTATAATAACCTTTATTCACGCTGCACGGTACTTCATAAGCGCAACATTGAGCGCTTTGAGAAATCCCACGATTTGAAGGCGCTCAAACAAATTGCAGAGTCTATTCTTCTGTCTTTACAGGTAGATGAAAAACATATCCTGCTCGGAGATTTCTGCATCACCTCCAACAAAATTACTGATATCAATGTAGGGCTGCAGCAGGAAAGCGCATTGAAGAAGGCAGTCGTCACCACAACAGTAAAATTTGATAACGGTAGGAAAGCTGTTTTCAGCATCCAAGCAGCTTTTGGAATCAATGATGTTCTTCTGCAAGAACTCTATAGAAATGATGTTCTGACGCAAGGGGCAAAGGTTGTCTCAGAACAGAGAGACTATTCCGTTACCCCGAACTCTATCTTGCATGACTTTGTCTGTACTTGCTGCAACAATGCTCATACGGTCAGTAAAACATACAGAAAAGGCAACATCGTTCTGGACGGCGTACTCAGACAGGTATATAACAGCGTTGACGCCGCTTCCGCATTGCCTGTAAGCAACCTTTTCGTGGTTGGGAATGACCCTGCGAAGGATGTTTCCTATTGCGACATTGCAGACCAAATCACCGTAAAAATAACACCGGATAAAGGCACAGCAGAACAATGCGTTTCACTAACCTATTCTACTGCTGAAGAATTCCTTGACAAAGCGGCGTCCGTTCTCCTTGAAGATTTCTACGCCGCAAGCAGCGATGCAAAATGCCATGTCAGATATGACTTAACATTGGATATTTCTAAAAAGGAAAAAGAAAGTCTTCGGTGTGAAGCAAAGCTATTCGACACGCAAACGGGTCTTATTATTGCCCAGACCACAAGGTGTCTTGTCAAAAAGTTGAAAGCGGACATTGAACAAAGCAAAGACCAGATTCCGACCAGCTTCAGCAATGTTTTTTGGATAAGCAATGCAGAAGACATTTTGATGTATGCAGCTTCCTGTGACCCAGAATGGATTGCAAGTGCTTACAAGCAAATACGTGAACGATTAGGGTTGCTTGGATATTATTTCTGCAAATTCTTCGCGTCGCAAGACAACCACAGCTATTGTAAGACAGACTTGCTGACAGATTTTTTGCGGGAAGCGAGTATAGACTTCAAAAAGGCTGCCATCGCGGATAAAATGGAACAATTCCTGCGTACTTATATTCTCTTACCGGAGAGCAAAACTCTTTATCTGTTTTCCGTCGACTCTGTGCGCAATTATTATGGCAGCTTTGAGACTTACAAACCTGTCAGCAAATACCTCCTATCAGCAGTTGCTGCACAATATGAGGCAGAATCTGTAGAGCCAACCTTTGAGGATATGGATTATCTACTGAAGGACGCACAGTACGCATTATTTACAGACAGATGCCAAAATGCCAAGACGGAAGAAGACGCTTTCACCATTATTTCTCATCTTGAAAAACAGCCACTGACTTTCAAAAAATTGCTCTTTACAAAAGAGTATTTCAAGAATGTATACGCGCTGCTGAATGATACAGACAAAATGTTCGCCGATATTGTTATCAGCGACTGTCCCGGCTGTACCAAGCTACTGAAATCTCTCCAGAATTTTGCCGAGGAGCAATCAAAGAATGTATAACTACACCCCCGATAAAATCATCGCATCTCTTGCCGAAAACAACTATTTTGCTAACCGCAGGATTGCATATGCCGTTCTGAATGTGCTGCGCGACGATGCGTCACCTCTACTTATAGAGGGTGACCCCGGCGTAGGAAAGACGAGCCTTGCCAAAGCGGTGGCTTCTATGTTGCAGATTCCTCTGATTCGTGTTTCATGCCACGAGGGAATTACAGCGGATAAAATTCTTTACGACTATGACTACCAGCGGCAATTGCTGGTGGTGTCTGCCATTCGGGACAAGCTCAACGAAAACCTCCGGGATTTAAGCGTGAACGAAAGCATCAAAGCTGTTGCGCAAAACACAGAGTTTTATGGTCCGGATTTCTTGTTGAAACGCCCTGTCATCGAAGCTCTCACGATGAAGGGTCACAAAGTCCTTCTCATTGACGAAATCGACAAGACTGAGCCGGAAATCGAGCACGCTCTACTCGAAATGCTCTCTGATTTTGCTATTACCATTCCGGAATATGGCACGATTCAGTGTGCGCCGGAGGATAGACCTATCGTTTTTCTGACCTCCAACAGCTATCGCGAACTTTCTCAGCCTATGTTGCGGCGCTGCTCTTACCTTTACATCGAGCACAAGCCCCTTGCAGAAATCAAGCAAATCATCTGCGCGAATGTCTCTGCCTCTGAGGTGTTTGTGGATAGCGTTGCACAGGTCATTGACCGGCTTCAGAGCCTCGACCTGCGTCACGCCATCTCCATCAGTGAAGGCATCGAATGGGCAAAGTGCTTGATTGAGACGTTCCATTGTAAAACGGCTATGGATGTGAAGAACGCAATGCCATATTCTATTGGTTCCCTCGTCAAAGACCACGCAGATGAGAAAACGGTAGCAAAAGCCTTCAACCTGTCCAACGGGAATGAGAAATGAGTGAAGCAACAAATCAAACCATCGAATCTTATGTGAACCTGTACACTAAGTTCTTCCAAGAGCTTACACAGGAATACGGCTTCTCATTCTCGATATCAGAAGCGCTCAACGGCATCCAACATATTTCTGACCCGTTAGATGTAGAGGACGTGCTGTACACCATGCAGGGCGCTCTATGCCATACAAAAGAGGAATGCGACACATTTGAGGCAGTTTTCTGCAGGCGATTCTTGCAGTATTCCTACGCGCCAAAGCCAAAGGAATCTTCAATTCCTAAGAAAAGAGCAACGAATAGTGTTGCCACTTTTGTAGATATGCCCGATGATGCTCTGGAAGAGTGCCGTAAAAAGACACAAGCGAACAGAGACCAGGCACAAGCGGACATAGAGAACTACCGCCGGTCTAACAGAGGAAAAGAATCGGTCAGTAACCAGCAAAAAGCAGTAGACGCTCTGCGCGAAGAAGCCGAACAAAAACGCCAAGCTGTTTTGCAAGCATACGACGACTACCAGAAAGCAGTAGCATCTGTTACGCTTGCCGAAAACAGGCAGCTTGTAGACAAAATAGAGCAGCTATTGCAGAAGGTAAATACCGAGACGAACAGAGAGCTTGCTGCATACGGAATCATGGAGCGGCAATTGCGAAACTCTCTTGCTTCCGGCACTTCACAGGAGCTGGCTGTCTCTCAGAAACTCTTATTATCTGCTGCGGTCATCGCTCGTTCCGCAAAAGAAATATCTCTGTACATGGATTTCATCTCTCTTGCCAAGGCATTCCAAGACTTGGCAAAAAGCGTGAAGACAAGTCAGTCCAAAGTGTCAGAAGATACTACCGTAAAGGCAGCAATTAAAAAGCGTGGGGAAGCAACAGGGGAGTGGGAAAAAGCAAAAGAAGCTCTTCATAAAGCAGAAGCCGAGCTTGAGAAACAAGAGATGCAAAAGGCGTTGTATGAAAGCAATCTTCGCACTCGCGAAAAGAGAGTGACTTCTTACGATGCAATTCTTACGAACATTCGGAAAGCCCAGCAAGAGAAGCAAATGCAAAGCATTGAGAAGGAGCAGTCGCTCCGACATCGAGAAGTGTTCTCCGGAGGTCATAATGCGGTAAGAAGCAAAAAGCAAACGGATGCACTTCTCAACGAGGATGTCTCGAAGCTCTCTAATGCCGATATTGAGAAGGTCCTCACTTTTATCCGCACAAACGCCAAGACTTTCCGCCAAAAGCTTCGTAAGCTGTACATAACCCAGCAGAAAAAGCAAATCGACGTCAAAAAAACGATTGAGAAATCCGTCCAGTGTGATGGCGAGATTGCACGACTGTACTACAAAAAGCCGATAAAGTCCAAAGCAAATGTCGTGATGCTGGCGGATATTTCCGGGTCATGCCGCGCTATGACTTCTCTCGCTCTGACGTACATGGGTCTGATGAGGGAAGTATTTCCCGGTGGCTGCCACCTGTTCGTTTTTGTGAACCACTTAGTTCCTGTTGACCGCTATTTCTCAAACGAGAATGTCACAGCGGCAGTAGAGAGCATCAACAAGAAGGTTCCCAGTCGGGGCATCTACTCCAACTATGGCGTCCCCCTCAAGGAACTGCGCTACGACAATACCGGCATCATCAACAAGGATACCACTATTGTCATGCTGGGGGACTGCCGAAATAACAAGAACTATTCTGGCGTGGAAGAGGTCGAATGGCTCTCTAAGCGGGCATCCAACTTCTTCGTTCTGAATCCCGACCCGCTGGACAAGTGGGGACAAGGGGACTCAATCGCCGACCTGTACGCCAAGAGTGGGGCGACGGTCTGCCGGGTAAGTTCAACGCAGGATTTGCTGACTTTCTTGGAGTCTGCGAGCCTCAAAAAGCACACCTAACATGCGACCACAATATATGGTGCATGTCGCAATTTGTTTACATTCCAAACACTATATATTGTGGTTTTCGTATTGACTATCCGTACATATTGTGGTATAATGCTAATGTACTCAGGAGAGGCGCTACAAGCAAATCTCCTGAACATGCTCCTGTAGCTCAACTGGCAGAGCAACTGTCTTGTAATCAGTAGGTTGCAGGTTCAAATCCCGTCGGGAGCTCCAAAACGAACCAGCCTGCATCTGGTTCGTACAGGTGCGCCGGTTGTTATCGACGTGCCTTGCCCCTCATGAAGACAGCCAAGATTGGCGAGTGGGAGCTGTATATGTGCAGCTAATGTCTTCTATAGCACGGAGTAGCGCAGCGGTAGCGTACCGGCCCCATACGCCGGTGGTCGCAGGTTCGAATCCTGTCTCCGTATCCACGTCCTGACCGGGACGTAAAATCGGTCGAACACCAACCCATGCAGCCACCTGTCTTGCGTCGTGGGTTGGTCATATGGCTCGTTAGTTCAGACGGTTAGAACGCCAGCCTGTCACGC